>Ga0208101_10007_pt1 | contig 70920 bp, 63 predicted proteins | sample Subbioug_CSW11AC_FD_184823 | JGI IMG/M metagenome (GOLD analysis project Ga0208101, IMG submission 184823) | Serpentinite rock and fluid subsurface biosphere microbial communities from McLaughlin Reserve, California, USA - CR12Aug_CSW11AC (SPAdes) | ecosystem: Environmental > Terrestrial > Deep...
CCATGGGCCAAGCCATACAGCACCAGCGCCAGCTGGCGGTGGTCTATCTGGACCTAGACGGCTTCAAGGCCTACAACGACCAGCTCGGCCACGAGGCCGGCGACCAATTGCTGATCGCGCTCGGGCACGGCCTGCAAAGCGCCCTGCGCCCGGGCGATACGCTGGCGCGCTTGGGTGGCGATGAATTCGTCGCCGTGCTGCCCGACCTGTGCAGCGCCTTGGACTGCCTGCCCGTGCTCGAGGCCTTGCTGGCGGCGGCCGCCAGCCCGAGCGGCGCTTTGCCCGCGCACGACTTGCGCTTGAGCGCCAGCATAGGCGTAAGCTTTTATCCCCAAGCCGACCCGGTGGACGCCGACCAGTTGCTTCGCCAAGCCGACCAGGCCATGTTCCAGGCCAAGCAAAGTGGCAAAAACCGCTACCACTTCTTCGACGCCGAGGGCGACCGCGGCGTGCGCAGCCGCCACGCCGAAATCGAGCGCATCGCACAGGGCCTCAAAAACCACGAGTTCGTGCTGTTTTATCAGCCCAAAGTGAACATGCACAGCGGGGCCGTGATCGGGGTCGAGGCCCTGATCCGCTGGCAGCACCCGCAGCATGGCCTGCTGGGCCCGGGGGCCTTTTTGCCCGCGCTGGAACAGCAGGCGCTGATGGTGGACTTGGGCGACTGGGTGCTAGAGCAGGCGCTGCAGCAACTGGCCGAGTGGAGCGGTGCCGGGCTGCACCTGCCGGTGAGCGTCAACGTGGACGCCATGCAGCTGGCGCAACCCGATTTTGTGCCCAAACTGCGCGCTGCGCTGGCGCGCCACCCCGAGCTACCGCCCGATCAACTGGAACTCGAAGTACTCGAAACCAGTGCGCTGGGCGATCTGGGGTCGGTTTCGGCCCTGCTGCACCAGTGTCGCGAGCTCGGCGTTTTGACCTCGCTCGACGATTTTGGCACCGGCTACTCTTCGCTCACCTACCTCAAGCATTTGCCAACCCAGGTGCTCAAAATCGACCAGAGCTTTGTGCGCAGCATGCTCGACGACCCCTCCGACATCGCCATTTTGCAGGGTGTGCTCAGCCTGGCGCAGGCGCTGGGGCGGCTGGTGATCGCCGAAGGGGTGGAAACCTCGGCCCACGCCCAGATGCTGCTGCGCCTGGGTTGTCTGCACGGTCAGGGCTACGCCATCGCCCGGCCGATGCCGGCGGCGCAAATCCCCGACTGGGTGGCACAGTGGCAGCCCGACCCGGCTTGGGTGGCGGCCATCGAAACACCCAACGACCCTGCATCAAGCAACACCGTCGCCAGCAGCCACTCCGTTGCCCGGTGACGGCGGCGCGCACCTTCGTTTGCGGATCGGTGGCGCAGCGCCCCAGCCTGCTCACCCCACGCATCCCACACACCCATGACCCTATCCGAACTTCATCAAACCGCCTGCGCACGCCTGCAGGCCGCCCCCTTGGCCTACGGCCAAGGCACCCTCAACGCCCACGACGAAGCCGCCTGGCTGCTGCTGTGGCGCTTGGGCCTGCCGCCCGACAGCGCGCTCGATGCGCGGCCGGTCGAGCCCGAGCAGGCGCAAGCGGTGCTGGCCCTGATCGACGAGCGCATCGCCTCGCGCCGCCCCGCCGCCTACCTCACGCGCCAGACCTGGCTGCAAGGCGTGCCCTTTTATGTCGATGAGCGCAGCATCGTGCCGCGCAGCCTGATCGCCGAGCCGCTTGCCGCCGCCGCCGGGGCCGACTGCCTCGACGATTGGCTGGGCGCGCACACCCGGCGCGTGCTCGACCTGTGCTGCGGCAACGCCAGCTTGGCGGTGCTGGCGGCGCTGGCCTGGCCCGAGGTGCAAATCGACGCCGCCGACATCAGCCCCGACGCGCTGGCGGTGGCGCGCATCAACCTCGAGCGCCACGGCCTGCAAGAGCGCGTGCGCCTGATCGAATCCGACGGCTGGGCCGCTCTGCCCGAGCGCTACGACCTGATTCTGTGCAACCCGCCCTACGTCAGCCGCGCCAGCATGGACGCGCTGCCACCCGAGTTCTGCGCTGAGCCGGCGCTGGCGCTCGACGGCGGCCTGTGCGGCGGCCGCGACGGCATGGACTTCATCCGCAGCCTGCTGGCACAAGCCGCCGCGCACCTCAACCCCGAAGGCGTGCTGGTGCTCGAGATCGGGCACGAACGCGCGCACTTCGAACGCGCCTTTCCCGGCCTGCCCGCGCACTGGCTACAAACCAGCGCCGGGCCCGACGCGGTGCTGCTGCTCACACGCCAGGCGCTGGACTGCTGGCAGGCCACACCCTCGGCCGTACCCCCAGCCGCAACCCCAGCCTCTAGCGGCGGGCCTCAAGCATGATCACCCTGCGCCAAATCACGCTGCGCCGCGGCCCCAAAGTGGTGCTCGACGGCGCCAGCGCGGTGCTCAACCCGGGCGAAAAAATCGGCCTCGTGGGGCGCAACGGCGCCGGCAAATCGAGCCTGTTTGCGCTGCTGCAGGGCCAGCTGCACGAAGACAGCGGCGAGCTGCAACTGCCACGCCACTGGCGCAGCGCCGCCGTGGCCCAAGACATGCCCGAAACCGAGCAGGACGCGACCGCCTTCGTCATCGACGGCGACACCCGGCTCGCCGCCGCCCGCGCCGCGCTCGCCGCCGCCGAGGCCAGCGGCGACGGCCTGGCGCTGGCCGAAGCGCACAGCGCCTGCCTCGATGCCGGCAGCCACGACGCGCACGCCCGCGCCCAGGCGCTGCTGCTGGGCTTGGGCTTTGAGGTGCCGCAACTCGAGCGCCCAGTCAACAGCTTTTCCGGTGGCTGGCGCATGCGGCTGCAACTGGCGCGCGCTCTCATCTGCCCCAGCGACCTGCTGCTGCTCGACGAACCCACCAACCACCTCGATCTCGACGCCCTGGTCTGGCTCGAGAGCTGGCTCAAGCGCTACGCCGGCACGCTGCTGGTCATCAGCCACGACCGCGAGTTTCTCGACGCCGTCACTGGCGTCACGCTGCACCTCGAGGCCGGCCAGCTCAAGCGCTACGGTGCCAACTACAGCCGCTTCGAGCTCATGCGCGCCGAGCAGCTCACGCTGCAGCAAAGCAGCTTCGAGCGCCAGCAAGAGCGCATCGCGCACCTACAGCGCTTCATCGACCGCTTCAAGGCCAAAGCGAGCAAGGCGCGGCAGGCGCAAAGCCGCGTCAAGGCCTTGCAGCGCATGGAAAAACTGGCCCCGGTGCTGGCCGAAGCCGAGTTCGACTTCGAGTTCGACGACGCCGGCACCTTGCCCAACCCCATGCTCAGCCTGCGCGCGGCCAGCTTTGGCTACCGCAGCCCCGACGGCAGCCCCACCCCGATCGTGCGCGGCGTCACGCGCTCGGTCATGGCCGGGCAGCGCATCGGCATCTTGGGGGCCAACGGGCAGGGCAAATCGACCTTCATCAAGACCGTGGCGCGCACGCTCGATCTGCTCGACGGCCAGCGCAGCGACGGCAAGGGGCTGCGCATCGGCTACTTCGCGCAGCAAGAGATGGACCTGCTGCGCGCCGACGACACCCCCTTGATGCACATGGTGCGGCTGGCGCGCGAGACCGAAGCCGCCGGCGCGCTGGCCGGCCAAGCCACACGCGAGCAGGATTTGCGCAACTTTCTGGGGCGCTTCCAGTTCGGCGCCGAGCTGGTGCAGCAGCGCGTGGGCAGCCTGAGCGGCGGCGAAAAAGCGCGCTTGGTGCTGTGCCTGATCGTCTGGCAGCGGCCCAACCTGCTGCTGCTCGACGAACCCACCAACCACCTCGACCTGGCCACGCGCGAGGCGCTGGCGCTGGCGCTCAACGGCTTTGAGGGCACGGTGCTGCTGGTCAGCCACGACCGCGCCCTGCTGCGCGCCGTCTGCGACGAGTTCTGGCTCGTCAGCCACGGCGGCATCGAAGACTTCGCCGGCGACCTAGACGACTACCAGCGCTACCTGCTCGAGCAGGCCAAGCTGCGCCGCGAGGCCTTGGCCAAACCGGCGCCGGCGCAAAAAGCGGCGCAAAAACCGGCGCGCTCCGAGCGAAGCGACGCCGAACAGCGCCGCACCGAGGCGCAGCGCCGCCAGCAACGGTCTGCGCGCCTGCAGCCGCACAAAAAACAGCGCGAGGCGCTGGAGCAGCAACTGGCCCAGCTGCAAGCCGAACAACAGGCCCTGCACGCGCAACTGCAGCGCCCCGACCAGCCCGCGCCCACGCTAGCCGCCGCCAGCCAGCGCCTAGGCGCCGTGGAGCAAGCCATCGAAGCCGCCGAAGAGCAGTGGCTCGAGGTGGCGCAGCAGATCGAGGCGCTGGAGCAGGCGCCGTGAGCACCGTAAGCGCCGCAAGTACCGCAAGCAGCACCCTGAAGCGCCCGGGTACGCCCGGGTAGGCTTTTATAATCGCTCTTTCCTTAGCCGCGAGCCCTTACCGGCTCGCCCGCGACATGACCAAATTCGTATTCGTGACCGGCGGCGTGGTGTCCTCACTTGGCAAGGGCATCGCGTCCGCTTCGCTGGCGGCGCTGCTTGAATCGCGCGGCCTCAACGTCACCCTGATCAAGCTTGACCCCTACCTTAACGTCGATCCGGGCACCATGAGCCCGTTTCAGCACGGCGAGGTCTTCGTCACCGAGGACGGAGCCGAAACCGACCTCGACCTCGGCCACTACGAGCGCTTCATCGAGACGCGCATGCGGCGCGCCAACAACTTCACCACCGGCCAGATCTACAAAAGCGTGCTCGAAAAAGAGCGCCGTGGCGACTACCTGGGCAAAACCGTGCAGGTGATTCCGCACGTGACCAACGAAATCCAAGAGTTCGTCAAACGCGGCGCTGGCCTCGGCACGGCGCAGGCGGTGGACGTGGCGATCGTCGAAATCGGCGGCACCGTGGGCGACATCGAATCGCTGCCCTTCCTCGAGGCGGTGCGCCAGATGAGCCTGCGCCTGGGGCCCAATATGTGCGCCTTCGTGCACCTGAGCTACGTGCCTTGGATCGCAGCCGCCGGTGAGCTCAAGACCAAGCCGACCCAGCACACGGTGCAAAAAATGCGCGAGATCGGCATCCAGCCCGACGCCCTGCTGTGCCGCGCCGACCGCACCATCCCCGACGACGAGCGCGAAAAAATCAGCCTCTTCACCAACGTGCCGCTGTGGGGCGTGATCTCGCTGCCCGACCTGCCCAGCATCTACCAGGTGCCGCGGCTGCTGCACGAGCAGGGGCTCGACGGCCTGATCTGCGACAAGCTGCGCCTCAACACCCCACCGGCGCGGCTGCAGCGCTGGGACGAGCTGGTGCACGCGCTGCAACACCCACAGGGCGCGGTGCGCATCGCCATGGTGGGCAAATACGTCGATCTGTCCGACAGCTACAAATCGCTCAACGAGGCGCTGCGCCACGCCGGCCTGAAAAACCAAGTGCGCGTGGAGATCGGCTACATCGACTCCGAAGCGCTCGAACAGCAAGACGTGGCGCAGGTGCTGGCGCCGTTTGACGCCATTTTGGTTCCGGGCGGCTTTGGCAAGCGCGGCACCGAAGGCAAAATCGCCGCCGCCCGCTACGCCCGCGAGCAGCGCGTGCCTTATCTGGGCATCTGCCTCGGCATGCAGGTGGCGACGATCGAGTTTGCGCGCCATGTGGCCGGGCTCGATGGCGCCAACTCGACCGAGTTCGACCCCGCCACACCGCACCCGGTGATCGCCCTGATCGACGAGTGGCAAGACGCCGACGGCTCGATCCAGCAGCGCGACGGCAGCAGCGACCTGGGCGGCACCATGCGCCTGGGCACGCAAAGCGCCGACGTGCAACCCGGCACGCTGGCGCATGCCATCTACGGCCCGGTGGTGAGCGAGCGCCACCGCCACCGCTATGAGGCCAACACGCATTACCTCGAGCGCTTGCGCGAGGCTGGGCTGCTGATTTCGGCGCTCACGCAGCGCGAGCAGCTGACCGAAATCGTCGAACTGCCCGCCGCCGTCCACCCCTGGTTCATGGGCGTGCAGTTTCACCCCGAGTTCAAATCCACCCCCTGGGGCGGGCACCCGCTGTTCAGCGCCTTCATCCGCGCCGCGCTGCAACAACAACAAGCGCGCAAAGGCTGATCCACCATGCAACTCTGTGGCTTCGAAGTCGGCCTGCACCGGCCCTTTTTCCTCATCGCCGGGCCCTGCGTGGTCGAAAGCGAGGCGCTGCAACTCGAAGTCGCCGGGCGCCTGAAGGAAATCACCACCGCGCTCGGCATCCCCTTCATCTTCAAGAGCAGCTACGACAAGGCCAACCGCTCCAGCGGCAGCAGCTTTCGCGGCCCCGGGCGCGAGCGCGGGCTCGAGATTTTGGCCCAGGTGCGGCGCGAGCTCGGCCTGCCGGTGCTCACCGACGTGCACACCGAGTCCGAAATCGCCGAAGTCGCGGCGGTGGTCGATGTGCTGCAAACCCCGGCTTTCCTGTGCCGCCAGACCGATTTCATCCGCGCCGTGGCGCAGTCGGGCAAGCCGGTGAACATCAAAAAGGGGCAGTTCCTGGCCCCGCACGACATGCTCAACGTGATCGACAAAGCGCGCGCTGCGGCACGCGAAGTCGGTCTGCCCGAGAACAACTTTCTGGCCTGCGAGCGCGGCGTGAGCTTTGGCTACAACAACCTGGTGAGCGATATGCGCGCGCTGGCCATCATGCGCCAGACCGGGGCCCCGGTGGTGTTCGACGCCACCCACAGCGTGCAACTGCCCGGCGGCCTAGGCCAGTCCAGCGGCGGCCAGCGCGAGATGGTGCCGGTGCTGGCGCGCGCGGCGGTGGCCGTGGGCGTGGCCGGCCTGTTCATGGAAACCCACCCGAACCCGGCCCAAGCCCTGTCCGACGGCCCCAATGCGGTGCCGCTCAAACACATGCCGGCACTGCTCGAGAGCCTGCTCGAACTCGACCGCGTGACCAAGCGCCACGGCTTTCTCGAAGCCGACTTCAACTCCTGATAATCTTTGCCACGCCCATGCCACACGCCTACCTGATCGCCGACGTCACCATCAGCAACGAAGAGCAGATGAAGGTCTATCGCGAATGGAGCAGCCGCGCCATAAAAGAGCACGGCGCCGAGGTGCTGGTGCGCGGCGGCCGCGTCGAGCCGCTCGAGGGCGACTGGCAGCCGCAGCGCATCGTGGTGCTGCGCTTTGCCAGCCTGGCCGCCGCGCGCGCCTACTACGACAGCGCCACCTACACCCAAGCGCGCCAAGCGCGCGAGGGTGCGGGCTCGATCCGCATGATTGCCGTCGAAGGCGTGGCCTAAGCACCCCTCCCTTAATTTCCCCCAAAACTTTTCTAGCCCCAAAGGTACACCCCCATGAGTGCAATCGTTGACATCGTCGGCCGCGAAATCCTCGACTCGCGCGGCAACCCCACCGTCGAGTGCGACGTGCTGCTCGAGAGCGGCGTCATGGGCCGCGCCGCCGTGCCCTCGGGCGCCTCCACCGGCAGCCGCGAAGCGATCGAGCTGCGCGACGGCGACCCCAAGCGCTACCTCGGCAAGGGCGTGCTCAAGGCCGTGGGGCACATCAACACCGAAATCAGCGAAGCCGTGCTCGGTCTCGACGCCAGCGAGCAAGCCTTTCTCGATCAGGCCCTGATCGACCTCGACGGCACCCCCAACAAGGCGCGGCTGGGCGCCAACGCCACGCTGGCGGTGAGCATGGCGGTGGCGCGCGCCGCGGCCGAAGAAGCCGGCCTGCCGCTGTACCGCTACTTCGGCGGCAGCAGCCGCATGCAGATGCCGGTGCCGATGATGAACGTGGTCAACGGCGGCGCGCACGCCAACAACAACCTCGACCTGCAAGAGCTGATGATCGTGCCCCTAGGCGCGCCGAGCTTTCGCGAAGCCCTGCGCTGGGGCGCCGAAGTCTTTCACGCCCTCAAAAAAATCCTGCACGACAAGGGCATGAGCGTGGCCGTGGGCGACGAAGGCGGCTTTGCCCCCAACGTGCCCAGCCACGAAGCGGCGCTGCAGATGATCCTGCAAGCCATCAGCGACGCCGGCTACAGCGCCGGTGAGCAGATCGCGCTGGCGCTCGACTGCGCCGCCAGCGAGTTCTACCGCGATGGCAAATACCACCTCGAAGGCGAAGGACTGGTGCTGAGCGCCGAAGAATGGACGCACATTCTGGCCACTTGGTGCGACAAATACCCCATCATCAGCATCGAAGACGGCATGGCCGAAGGCGACTGGGACGGCTGGAAGCACCTCACCGAGCGCTTGGGCAAAACCGTGCAGCTGGTGGGCGACGACCTGTTCGTGACCAACACCCAGATCCTGAAACAAGGCATCGACCAAGGCGTGGCCAACTCGATCCTGATCAAAATCAACCAGATCGGCACCCTGACCGAGACCTTCGAAGCCATCGAGATGGCCAAGCGCGCCGGCTACACCGCCGTCATCAGCCACCGCTCGGGCGAGACCGAAGACTCGACCATCGCCGACATCGCCGTCGGCCTCAACGCCGGCCAGATCAAGACCGGCTCGCTCAGCCGCTCCGACCGCATGGCCAAGTACAACCAGCTGCTGCGCATCGAAGAAGACCTAGGCGACGTGGCGCGCTACCCCGGCCGGGCAGCGTTTTACAATTTGCGTTGAGCCTGCCTCGCCCGGTCTGGGCGCACGCCTACCGTGCAGCCGCAGCTTGGGTTGATCTTGCGGCTGGCTTGACGGCAGCGCTGCGTCCAGCTAGGCTAGGGCCGCTTGCGATTTTTTTGAGGTGATTGCCATGCGACCGTCAGAAGCGCTGCGTCAGCATCGGGCCGACATCGGCCGCATCGTCGAGGAACATGGGGCTTGCAACCCGCGTGTGTTCGGCTCGGTGCTGCACGACCTCGATACCGAAGACAGCGACCTCGATCTGCTGGTTGACCCCATAGAAGGCCGCACCACCTTGCTCAGCTTGGTTCGCATCCGGCGCGAGGTCATGCGCCTCACAGGCGTAGCCACCGACGTACTGACCCCTGCAGCCCTCAACGAGCGCTTTCGGCAGACTGTGCTGGCGCAAGCGCGCCCCTTGTAAAAATGCGTTCTAGGCGCGTGCCCGAGCGGCTGGCAGATATTTTGCAAGCCATTGACAACCTCCGGAGCGACATCGGCACGCTTTCCCAGACGGAATTTATTGCCGACGGCAAAACGCAGCGCGCTGTGGTTGAAAGCCTGATTGTGATTGGTGAAGCCGCCAACCACATCATGCGCATGGAACCCTCCTTGGAGGCCACACAACCCGAGCTTTGGCTGCAGTTGCGCGACGCCTATGATATGCGGATTGTGCTCACGCACGAATATTTTCGAATCGACCCGGCTCTGGTCTGGCAAACCGTACAAAACGATCTGCCCATATTCGAACACTTGCTGCGCCACTTGCCACCATGCCCCGCTTGACCTTCGACGCCCGCGCCGTGGCCCTGCTGCTGGCGGTTTTGCTGCTGGGGGTGCAGGCGCAGCTCTGGTTGGGGCGTGGCGGTGTGCCGCAAGTGCGCGAGTTGCGCGAACGCCTGCAGGTGCAAGAAGCGGCCAACGAACAGTCGCGCCAGCGCAACGCCGAACTCGCCAGCGAGGTGCGCGACCTGCAGGACGGGCTGGAGATGGTCGAAGAAGTGGCGCGGCACGAGCTTGGCATGGTGCGCCCCAACGAGATTTTTGTGCAGATCCGGCGGCCCGAATCGGGGGCTGGGGCGGCGGTAGGGACGGCGGCGGGCTCTCCCAGCCCCGCATCTCCAAGTCCGCTCCCCGCGACCCCGCTCAACCGCAGCAATTAAGACCCAGACTCGGCTCACCCGAGCCGCCCCCAATGTGGCCGCAAACCGGCCTGACGGCTAACGCCTCAATCCGGCCGCAAGCCGGCGCGCTGCACCACACCTTGGAAGAGCTCGAACTCGAGCCGGGTTTGCTCGGCAAACTGCTCGGGCGTGTTGCCCACGATCACCAAAGCAGCGTCCTCGAGCCGCCGGCGCAGCGCCGGGTCGGCCAGCGCACGCATGGTGGCGCCGTGCACGCGCTCGACCACCTCGCGCGGCAGCCCACGCGGGCCGTGCAAACCAAAGAAGGCCATGCGGTTGACGCGCGGCAACCCGACTTCGGCAAAGGTCGGCACGTTGGGCAGTTGCGCCACGCGCTGCGGCGCCCCGACCACGACCGGCACCAGCCGGCCAGCCTGTATGTGCGGCAGCGCCGAGGGCAGGTCGCTAAAAATCATCGGCACATGGCCGGCCACTACGTCCACCAGCGCCGGGCCGGTGCCGCGGTAGGGGATGTGCACCAAGAAGGTGCGGGTTTCGAACTCGAACAGCTCGACCAGAATGTGGTTGATGCTGCCCGTGCCCGAGGTGGCGTAAGACAAGCGGCCGGGTGTGCGCCGAACCTCGCGCATGAAAGATTCGAAATCGCGCCCCGGGAACGAGGGGTGCACCGCGAACACGCTGGGCGCCGCAGCGATGTTGGTGATGGGGGTGAAGTCGGTGAGCGGGTTGTAGGGTGTGCGCGGGTTGAAGGCCGGGTTGGCGGCCACCGTGGACACCGTGGCCACGCCCAGCGTGTAGCCGTCGGGAGCGGCGCGCGCGATCTCGGCCGCCCCGATCGAGCCACCCGCGCCGGCGCGGTTTTCCACCACCAGCGGTTGCCCCAGCAGCGTGCTCAGCGGCTCGGAGACCATGCGCGCCACGATGTCGGTGGGCCCACCGGGCGCAAAGGGCACGATCAGACGCACCGGGCGCGTCGGGTACGTTCGCGCCCAAGACGGGCCACTGGCGGCCAGCAGCGCTGCGCTGGCACCCCAACCGATGATGGAACGGCGTTGCATGGTGCAGGTCTCCTGATAAGTTTTGAACAATTGATTGTAGGTAGAGCGGATCATGTGCGCCACTTGCAGCAGGCACCAACAACCCCGGATTTACCCTAGCCTCAATGCGCGGGCACGGTGAACGATGGCGCTTGCCTGTGCCGCAGCGGCGCTATGGGTTCCAGCCGGTGCAGCGGCGCCGACGCGCAATCGGAGTCCCGCTCAATCCGGCCGCAAACCGGCGCGCTGCACCAGCTCGCGGTAGAGCTCAAACTCGAGCCGGATCTGCTCGGCAAACTGCTCGGGCGTGTTGGCCACCACGGTTGCCCCGAGCTCTTCTAGGCGTCGGTGCAGAGCCGGTTCGGCCAAAATGCGCATCATGGCCGCGTGGATGCGCTCCACCACCGCCCGATCCAAACCGCGCGGGCCGTGCAAACCAAAAAACCCAGTGCGGTTGACCGGCTCGAAGCCGACTTCGGCAAAGGTCGGCACGTGGGGCAACTGCGGCATGCGCTGCGGCGCAGCGACCACGATGGGAATCAGCCGCCCGGCTTGGATGTGCGGCAACGCCGTAGAGAACACGTCGATGACGATCGGTACATGCCCGGCCACCGCGTCGGCCAGCGCCGGGGCAGAACCGCGGTACGGGATGTGCACCACAAAGGTGCGGGTCAAAGACTCGAACAGTTCAAACTGCAAGTGCAGGATCGTGCCGGTGCCTGCCGTGGCATAGGAAAAACGCCCAGGAGCGCGCCGAATCTCGCTCAGAAAAGACGCAAAATCATGGCCCGGAAACGACGGGTGCACCGCGACCACATGCGAGGTAGCAACCACGTTGGTGATGGGCGTGAAGTCGGTGAGCGGATGGTAGGGCGTGCGCGGGTTGATGGCTGGCGTGGCCGACAACAAGCCGGCGGTCACTAGACCCAAGGTGTAACCATCGGGGGTGGCGCGGGCCACTTCGCTGGTGCCGATGGTGCCGGCGGCGCCGGGCCGGTTGTCCGGCACCACCGGCTGGCCCAGCTCCGAGGCCAGCGGCGGCGCCACCAAACGCGCGATGATGTCGGTCATGCCGCCGGGCGGGAACGGCACCACCAAGCGCACCGGTCGCGTCGGGAAATTGCGCGCCCATGATGGGCCACTGGCGGCCAGCAGCGCCGCGCTGGCGCCCCAAGCGATAAGGGAACGGCGTTGCATGGTGCGGGTCTCCTCGTTTTTGTAAATGGCTAGGCCATTGTAGGCAGCGCTGCTCACGCGCGCCACCCGCCACCACCCCCTCCAAGCCCGGATTTACCCTTAGTGCACCCGCGTAGGCGCGGCCAGTGGCGGCGTGGGGGCAAAGAGCTGCGCCGCATCCACGGCATCGAAGCGGTACTGGGCGCCGCAAAACTCGCAGCCGACCTCGATCTGGGCGCGCTCGGCCAGAATCGACTCGACCTCGGCCACCCCCAACCCGTGCAACATGGCCGCCACCTTGGCGCGGCTGCAGCGACAGGCAAAGCGCGGCGCGCTCTGCGCCGCATCGGCCTGCAGGCGCTGCAAGGGCTCTTGCCAGAACAGGCGCCGCAGCACGGTGTCGGCATCGAGCGTGAGCAGCTCGTCGCGCTGCAGGCTTGCGGCCAACAAGGCGATGCGTGGGTAGTCGTCGCTGCGCTCGAGCGCCTCGCGGCGCGCCTGCGCGGCAGCGGCACCGCTCAGGGCGGCCTCGCTGCTGGCGGGCACGCGCTGGATCAGCAAGCCGGCCGCTACGTGGTCGTTGGCGGCCAGCACCAGCCGGGTGTCGATCTGTTCGCTTTGCTGCATGTAGTGCTCGAGCGCCTGGCTCAGATGCTCGAACGGCGCCGCACCGCCCCCCGGGCTCAGAGGCACCACGCCTTGGTAGCTTTGCTGGCCGCTGCTGCGCTCTTGCGGCTCGAGCGTCAGGGCGCAGCGCCCACCGCCGTGGCGGTTGACCCAATCGGCCAGCGACCAAGCGGGCGAGCCATCGGCGCGCACAGGCTGCGCTGCCGCCTCGGGTGGGCTGCCCGCGAGCTGGGCCGTGGCGCGAAAGCTGCCGTCGGGCCGGGTTTCGGCCACCGCCAGCCGCACCGGGCCTTCACCCACCAGCTGCAGCTGCAGCGCACCGCTGAACTTGATGCTGGTTTGCAGCAACAGCGCGGCGGCGCACATCTGCCCCAGCAGCTCGCGCACCGGTTGCGGGTAGGTGGCGCTTTGCGCTTGGCGCTGCAGCAGCTCTTGCCACGCGCTGTCGAGGCGCACCCAGAGCCCGCGCACCGGCAGGCCCTCAAACATGAAGCGCTGGATTTCAGACACCGCCACTCACCCCAGCCGCTGCAAGCTGCTGCGGTAGCGGCGCGCGTTCTCGATGTAGTGCTGGGCGCTGGCGCGCAGGCCCTCGATCTGCTCGGGCGTGAGCATGCGCACCACCTTGGCCGGGCTGCCCAAGATCAGCGAGCCATCGGGGAATTCTTTGCCCTCGGTCACCAGCGCGCCGGCGCCCACCAGGCAGTGTTTGCCGATGCGCGCGCCGTTGAGCACCACGGCCCCGATGCCGATCAGCGTTTCGTCGCCGATGCAGCAGCCGTGCAGCATCACCTGATGCCCCACCGTCACGCGCTCGCCCACCTGCAGCGGGAAGCCGTAATCGGCGTGCAGCACGCTGGCGTCTTGGATGTTGCTGCCCGCGCCAATGCTGATGAGTTCGGTGTCGCCCCGAACCACGCAGCCAAACCAGACGCTGGCCTCGGCCCCTAGGCTGACTTGCCCGATCACTTGCGCGCTGTCGGCCACGAAGGCGCTCGGGTGCACCTCGGGGCGCCATTGGTCGAGTTGGTAGATGCTCATGGTGTGCCATTGTAAAGACTGCGGCGCTGGCGTGCCGCCGATTGGCGTGCCGCCGATGAGGTGCCGCCGACTGCACCTAGGCACCTGCACAGGCTGGCCGCATCAGCCCCGCGGGTGGTGCAGCGCGTGCAGTTGTTTGAGGCGCGCGCGCGCCACGTGGGTGTAGATGGTGGTGGTGGAAATGTCGGCATGGCCCAGCAGCAGCTGCACGGCGCGCAAATCGGCGCCGTGATTGAGCAGATGGGTGGCAAAGGCGTGGCGCAGCGTGTGCGGCGACAAGGGCGTGTCGATGCCCGCCAGCCGGGCGTATTTTTTCACCAGCAGCCAGAACATGACGCGCGTCATGGCCGCACCCCGCGCGGTTACGTACAGATCGTGACTCACCTGTCCGGCCAAGATGGCGGGCCGGGCCTCGCTCAGATAGCGGCGCAGCCAGTGCAGCGCCTCGTCGCCAAAGGGCAGCAGGCGCTCCTTGGCGCCTTTGCCCAACACCCGCAGCACCTGATCGGCGAGGCTGAGCTGGTGCAGTTGCAAGCCCACCAATTCGCTCACGCGCAAGCCGCTGGCGTACATCAGTTCGAGCATGGCGCGGTCGCGCAAGCCCAACGGCTCTGCCGTATCGGGCGCTTGCAGCAGCCGCTCCACCTGCGCTTCGCTCAGCGTTTTGGGCACGCGCAGCGCGCGCTGGGCGCTGAGCAGCTTGAGCGTCGGGTCTGCCGCCAGCAGCCCTTCGCGCAGCGCCCAGCGGTAGTAGCGCTTGATCACGCTCAGGCGCCGGTTGGCCGTGCTGGCGCGGCTGCTGCCGTGGCAAGCGGCCAGATAAGCCAGCAGATCGGCCTCTTGCGCTTGCTCGAGCGTGGTGGCGGCGGCTGCAACGGTGGCTGGTTGCGCGCCGGCAGCGCTGCCGGGCTCTGCGGGGGCGGCCGATGCAGCCGATGCAGCTAAAGCAGGCGGCTGCGCGCGGCGCTGCGCCAGCCAGTCGGCCAACTGCTGCAAATCGCTGCGGTAGGCGGCCAGCGTGAGCGGCGCCAGCCCATCTTCCAGCCACAGCGCATCCAAAAAACGGTCCAGCACGCGCGCACCTTTGAATTGGGGAGGTTTAGCTTGAGCCCCGATTGTCCACCAGCGCGCCGGGGTACCCAGCGGCGCAACGGCGCGCCTGACCGACAATAGCTCCCATGACCCTGTTGCACCCCATCCCCGCCCTGACCGACAACTACATCTGGGCCCTGCACGACGGCGCCCAAGCTTGGGTGGTCGATCCCGGACAGGCTGAACCGGTGCTGGCTTGGCTGGCGGCGCAGCGCCTGCAACTGGCAGGTATTTTGCTCACGCACCACCACGGCGACCACATTGGCGGCGTGGCGGCCTTGCGCGCGGCCACGGCAGCACCGGCCTGGGGGCCAGCCGGCGAACCTTTGCCCGATGGCGTGCAGCGCGTGCGTGGTGGTGAGCGCGTGGCGCTGCTCGGCCGCTCCTTTGAGGTGATCGAGGTGCCGGGCCACACCGCCGGGCACATCGCTTGGTACTGCGCGGGCTTTGCGCCAGCCAGCATTGCCGGCCCGGTGGGGCGCGCGCCCGATCCTGCCTCGGCGCGCGGCCAGCTGCTCGGCCCTGAGGGCCTGCTGTTTTGCGGCGACACCCTGTTTTCCATCGGCTGCGGCCGCCTGTTTGAGGGCAGCCCGGCGCAGATGCTGGCCAGCTTGGATCGGCTGGCCGCCTTGCCCGACAGCACCTTGGTCTGCTGCACCCACGAATACACCCTCGCCAACCTGCGCTTTGCGCGTGCGCTCGAACCCGAGCACCCGGGCTTGGCCGACCACCAGGGCTGGTGCGAGCGCCAGCGCCAAGCCGACCTGCCCACCCTGCCAAGCCGCATCGGGCTGGAGCGTGCGCTCAACCCCTTTCTGCGCAGCCGGGAACCCGCGCTGCGCCAAGCCCTCCAACGGCTGGCCCCGAAGCTCGCGCCGGCTGTATTTGATGCGGATGCGGATGCGGATGCGGATGCGGATGCGGATGCGGATGCGGATGCGGCTATTGCCACACCCGAAGCCCTGCAAACCACCATGGCTGCAAAACCATTGCTCGAGTCAGCCCCTCTTTGGACTGCCGATGTGCATGCCTTTACCGCCCTGCGGCGTTGCAAAAACGAGTTTGCTTGAGCCCAGCGGCCCCCGGCCCAGGCACCTGAGCAGCAGAGCGTGCCGTGGCGCGCTTGCCAACGCTTTGCAACAAGCCCGATAATCGCCACAATTTGCGACAGATACCCAGCTGATGACAACCATTACCCAAAACATAGCCCGCCGCACCCTGCGCCTCGTGCTGCCACTGGCAGCCGCCTTGGTGCTCGGCGCATGCGCCGCCCCCGGCGGTACTGGCAGCGGCCCAAACACCGCCCAGATCGGCCAAGCGGCCCCATTCAGCACCGCCGCCATGCTTCAAGGCGCGGCCGATCATCCCCCCCCGCTGGGCTTGGCCCAATCGGGCGGCAGCTTGGGTTTGCGCCCGATCATCCCCAGCGGCCCTTTGCTGGCATTGGGCAACAGCAACGCCTCCAGCACCACCGTGGCGGTGGCCTCGCTGGAAGCCCCGCGCGACCTGTGGGAGCGCATGCGGCGCAGCTTTGCCATGCCCGACCTCGACACCGACCTCGTGCGCCAGCACGAACGCTGGCACGTCAGCCGGCCGCAAAACCTCGAGCGCATGGTTTTGCGCAGCAGCAAATACCTGTTTCACATCGTCGAAGAAGTCGAGCGCCGTGGTCTGCCGATGGAAGTCGCGCTCGTGCCCTTCATCGAGAGCGCCTTCAACCCACAGGCGGTTTCGCCAGTCAAGGCCGCCGGGCTGTGGCAGTTCATGCCCGCCACCGGGCGCTCCTTCGACCTGATGCAAAACGCCTTTCGCGACGACCGGCGCGACGTGCTCGCCTCTACCAACGCCGCGCTCGACTACCTCGAGCGCTTGCATCGCATGTTCGGCGACTGGCACTTGGCGCTGGCGGCCTACAACTGGGGCAACGGCAACGTGCAGCGCGCCATCCGCGCCAACCGCGCCGCTGGCTTGGGCACCGGCTACCTCGACCTGCGCATGCCCAACGAAACACGCAATTACGTGCCCAAGCTGCAAGCCATCGAAAACCTGATCCGCGACCCGCAACGTCTGGGCATCGCGCTGCCCACCATAGGCAACCACCCCTTCTTCGACAGCGTCACGCTCGAGCGCGACATCGACGTGGCGCTGGTGGCCGAACTGGCCGAGGTAAGCATCGAAAACTTTCGCCAACTCAACCCGGCGCACGACAAACCGCTGATCATGGCCGCTGGCACCCCCATCATCTTGCTGCCGTGGGACAACGCGCTGCTGTTTCAGCAGCGCCTGCGTGCGCACCAAGGCCCGTGGGCCACTTGGACCGCTTGGCGCTTGCCCGAAGGCATGAGCGTGGCCCAAGCCGCACAGCGCCACGACCTAAGCGAGGCGCGTCTGCGCGAGGTCAACGACATCCCGCGCCGCGCCAGCCAGTTGCGCGCCGGCACCACTCTGCTGGTGCCGCGCCAAGGCAGCCACAACGCCGACGTGCCCGAGCACATCGCCGACGGTGGCCAGATTCTGCTTGGGCGCGAAACCGGCTCTGCATCCGGTGCGGCGCCGCAGACGCGCCAAAGCCGCGTCACCGTGCGCGCCGGCGACACCCTCTCGGCACTGGCGCGTCGCCACAACGTGAGCGTCGCCAACCTACGCAGCTGGAACAACCTGCGACCCAACGCCACCTTGCGCGCCGGTCAGGTGCTGATCGTCGAACAGCGCGCGCCTGCAGCCAGCCGCACGGCCAGCGCAAACAAAGCCCCGGCTCGCAGCGGCAGCGCACCCAGCCGCGCCGCATCCGCCCCCCGGTCGGCGCAGCAAACCGCGCAGCGCCCAGCAGCGGCAGCGTCTGCTGTGCGCAGCGCGCAAGCCAACGCCAGCCAATCCAAAGTGGCGGTGCGTTAAATAAGAATGGAGCGGGAAACGAGATTCGAACTCGCGACCTCAACCTTGGCAAGGTTGCGCTCTACCAACTGAGCTATTCCCGCATCGACTGAACCGCTGTGGGCTTTGACACCCAAGGGCCAGCGCTTGGTAAGGCTGGAGGCGCGGGCCGGAGTCGAACCGACCTACACGGATTTGCAATCCGGTGCATAACCGCTTTGCTACCGCGCCATTGTTTTTGCAAACCCGGCAAAGCGCTGAGCGCCGCACCGCACAGGCAAACCCGAGACCAAACTGCAGGTTTGCCACCGAAAACCATTGGAGCGGGAAACGAGATTCGAACTCGCGACCTCAACCTTGGCAAGGTTGCGCTCTACCAACTGAGCTATTCCCGCATCTTGCAGCCTGTTGCAGCACCGCTGGCACCGCCCGACTACAGAGCCGCTATTCTATACCGAAATTCAGCCCCTCGACACACACGCCAGCCACAAAAATGGCCGCAGCGCTGGCCGGCAGCGGCGCAACACCGGCCAAGGGCAGCGCGCACGCCACCCTGAACCGGCTCCGCCCTCAGTGCTTCAGGGTCACCGCGCCCGCAGGGTCGGCAACCGCAGCCGCCGTGGTGGCCGCAGCCGCAGCCGTCGCCTCATCCTCAGCCGTCAAAGGCAACGGCAGGCGCTCCAGCGCCAGTTCCAGCACACGGTCGATCCACTGCACCGGCACGATCTCCAGCCCTTCTTTGACGTTGTCGGGGATTTCGGTCAGGTCTTTGAGGTTGGCTTGCGGGATCAGCACCGTTTTGATGCCGCCGCGCAGCGCCGCCAGCAGCTTTTCTTTGAGGCCGCCGATTTCGGTCACTTCGCCGCGCAGCGTGATCTCGCCCGTCATGGCCACGTCGGCGCGCACCGGGATGCCGGTCAGGGCCGAGACGATGGCCGTGGTCATGGCCGCGCCGGCGCTGGGGCCGTCTTTGGGCGTGGCGCCGTCGGGCACGTGGATGTGGATGTCGTTCTTCTCGAAGGCTTCGGTCTTGATGCCCAGCGCCCGCGCGCGGCTGCGCACCACCGTGCGCGCGGCCTCGACCGACTCTTTCATCACCTCGCCCAACTGGCCGGTGCGCGTGACGTTGCCCTTGCCGGGCATGAGCGCGGCCTCGATGGTGAGCAAATCGCCACCGACTTCGGTCCACGCCAGCCCGACCACCTGCCCGACTTGGTTGTTCTGCTCGGCACGGCCGAAGGTGTATTTGCGCACCCCCAGAAAATCGGCGAGGTTGTCGGGGTTGACCTGCACCGGAGCGGTGTATTTTTTGAGCAGCAGCCCCTTGACCACCTTGCGGCAGATTTTGGACAGCTCGCGCTCAAGCGCGCGCACGCCGGCCTCGCGGGTGTAGTAGCGCACCACGTCGCGCACCGCCGCCTCGCTCAGATCGAGTTCACCCTCGCGGATGCCGTTGTTCTTGAGCTGCTTGGGCAGCAGGTACTTGAGCGCGATATGGGCTTTTTCGTCCTCGGTGTATCCCGACAGGCGTATCACCTCCATGCGGTCCAGCAGCGCCGGTGGGATGTTGAGCGTGTTCGAGGTGGCCACGAACATCACGTCGGAGAGGTCGAAATCCACTTCGACGTAGTGGTCGCTGAAGGTGTGGTTTTGCTCCGGGTCCAGCACCTCGAGCAGCGCCGACGACGGGTCGCCCCGGAAGTCCATCCCGAGCTTATCGATCTCGTCAAGCAAAAACAATGGGTTGCGGGTGCCAACCTTGCTCAGGTTTTGCAGCACCTTGCCCGGCAGCGCGCCGATGTAGGTGCGCCGGTGGCCGCGGATTTCGGCTTCGTCGCGCATCCCGCCCAGCGCCATGCGCACGTACTTGCGCCCGGTGGCGCGCGCCACCGACTGCCCGAGCGAGGTCTTGCCCACCCCCGGCGGCCCGACCAGGCACAGGATCGGTGCCTTGACCTTGTCCACCCGCTGCTGCACCGCGAGGTACTCGAGAATGCGGTCCTTGACCTTGTCGAGGCCGTAGTGGTCTTCGTTGAGCACCTGGTCGGCAAAGCCCAGATCGTGCTTGATCTTGGTTTTTTTGCTCCACGGCAGGTTGCTCAGCACGTCGATGTAGTTGCGCACCACCGTGGCTTCGGCCGACATGGGCGACATGAGCTTGAGTTTTTTGAGCTCGGCCTCGGCCTTTTTGCGCGCCTCGGGCGGCATTTTGGCGGCCTTGATCTTGCGGTCGATCTCTTCGATGTCGGCGCCCTCCTCGCCTTCACCGAGCTCTTTTTGGATCGCCTTGACCTGCTCGTTGAGGTAGAAGTCGCGCTGGTTTTTCTCCATCTGGCGCTTGACGCGGCCGCGGATGCGCTTGTCCACGTTGAGGATATCGACCTCGCGTTCGAGCTGCTCAAACAGGTTGTCGAGCCGCGCCACGATGGGGTTGAGGTCGAGCACCTTTTGCTTGGCCTCGAGCTGCAAGGGCAGGTGCGCGGCGATGGTGTCGGCCAGCCGGCCGGGGTGGTCGATGCTGGCAATCGAGGTGAGGATCTCGGACGGGATTTTTTTGTTGAGCTTGACGTATTGGTCAAACTGCTGCATCACCGCGCGGCGCAGCGCCTCGAGTTCGGTGGCATCGACCTGTGCGAACTCGTCGTCGGCGCTGACCGGCAACACCTCGGCCTCGAAATGCGTCTCGCTCTCGTGCAACTTCTGCACGGCCGCGCGCTGCACCCCTTCGACCAGCACCTTGACGGTGCCGTCGGGCAGCTTGAGCATCTGCAAGATGCTGGCCACGCAGCCGACTTCGAACAGGTCTTGCGGCGTCGGGTCGTCTTTGGTGGCGGTTTTTTGCGCCACCAGCACGATGCGCCGATCGAACTCCATCGCCGCTTCCAGCGCCTTGATGCTCTTGGGCCGGCCGACGAAGAGCGGGATCACCATGTGCGGAAACACCACCACGTCGCGCAAGGGCAACAGCGGCAGCGTCAGGGGCTCGTTGGGCAGGGGGGGGTGTCCAGACATCTTTGTACCTCAATCTATGGCTGCCATGTGGGGGCGCGCAGGCGCGAAACAAGGCGCCGGTCGCAGCAAATTTACCCAAGCCGGATCGCGCGCCATTGATCGCGCGCGCAGCGGGCGCGCTGCGGCCCAAGCGCACGCTCAGGCCTGGCGCGCAGCCTCGCGATAGACCAGCAGCGGCGGTTTGCCGTCTTCGATGGTGGTTTCATCGACCACCACCTTTTCGACGTTGCTCAGGCTCGGGAGTTCAAACATGGTCTGGAGCAGCGCCTGCTCGAGTATGGAGCGCAGGCCACGGGCACCGGTTTTGCGCTTCATGGCGTGGCGCGCAATCGCCTTGAGCGCTGCCGGCCGCACCTCGAGCTCCACGCCCTCCATGTGCAGCAGCTGCGCAAACTGCTTGACCACGGCGTTTTTGGGCTCGGTCAGGATGTCGATCAGGGCATCTTCGCCCAGCTCGTCGAGCGCCGTGACCACGGGCAAGCGCCCGACCAGCTCGGGGATCAGGCCAAAGCGCACCAAGTCGTCGGGTTCGACTTCGGCAAAGACGTCGCTCAGGCTGCGCTGCTGCTTGCTCTTGACCGTTGCGCCAAAGCCGATGCCCCCGCTTTCGGTGCGCGCATCGATGACCTTTTCCAAACCCGAAAAGGCGCCGCCGCAGATGAACAAAATGTTGGAGGTATCGACCTGAATCATGTCCTGATTCGGGTGCTTGCGCCCGCCTTGCGGCGGCACCGAGGCCACCGTGCCCTCGACCAGCTTGAGCAGCGCCTGCTGCACGCCTTCGCCCGAGACATCGCGGGTGATGGAGGGGTTTTCGGATTTGCGCGTGATCTTGTCGATTTCGTCGATGAAAACGATGCCGCGCTGCGCTTTTTCTGGGTCGTAATTGCAGGTTTGCAGCAGTTTGGCGATGATGTTTTCTACGTCCTCGCCCACGTAGCCGGCCTCGGTGAGCGTGGTGGCGTCGGCCATGACGAAGGGCACGTTGAGCATGCGCGCCATGGTGGCGGCCAGCAGCGTTTTGCCCGAACCGGTGGGGCCGATGAGCAAGATGTTGCTTTTGGCCAGCTCGACGTCGTCTTTGCTCGAATGATCGCGGTGGCGCAGGCGCTTGTAGTGGTTGTACACCGCCACCGACAAGGTTTTTTTGGCCGCCTCTTGGCCGATCACGTACTGATCGAGGTGGTGCTTGATTTGCAGCGGCGTCGGCAGCGCGTCGGCGCCAGAGCCGCCTTTGCCCATGGCAGTCTGCGGCAGCTCGTCGCGCATGATGTCGGCACACAGCGCGATGCACTCGTCGCAGATGAACACCGAAGGGCCGGAAATGAGCTTCTTGACCTCGTGCTGGCTCTTGCCGCAAAAAGAGCAAAACAGGTTTTTCGGGCTGGTGGGGCCTTTGCGTTCGGGCATGGGGGCGCGCCTAGGTTAGGTTCTCGTTGCATCAAAGGATGGGTTGCGCACCATCATAGCGCCTTCGCGGCCACCCTGCTGCAAAGCAGGCGGCAGCCGTGAAGGGCTTATCAAGACCCGCGTTTGTCGATCACTTTGTCGATCAAACCGTACTCGGCCGCTTCGGTGGCGGACATGAAGTAGTCGCGCTCGGTGTCGCGCTCGATTTTTTCTAGCGCCTGCCCGGTGCGCTCGGCCAAGATGCGGTTGAGCTCGGCGCGCAGGCGCAAGATCTCGCGCGCATGGATCTCGATGTCGGTCGCTTGGCCGCGTGCGCCGCCCAGCGGTTGGTGGATCATGACGCGCGAGTTGGGCAGCGAAAAACGCTTGCCCTTGGCCCCGGCCGCGAGCAAAAAAGCCCCCATGCTGGCGGCCATGCCCACGCACAGCGTGGACACTTCGGGCTTGATGAAGTTCATGGTGTCGAAAATCGACATGCCTGCACTCACGCTGCCACCGGGTGAATTGATGTAGAGCGAAATGTCCTTGTCCGGGTTTTCGCTCTCGAGGAACAGCAGCTGCGCCACCACCAGATTGGCCGTGTGGTCGTTGACTTCACCCACCAGAAACACCACGCGCTCCTTGAGCAGGCGCGAGTAGATGTCGTAGGCGCGCTCGCCGCGGCCCGACTGCTCGATCACCATGGGCACCATGCCCAAGGCTTGTGTGTGAAGTGCGCTCATGGTTTAGCCCTTACCCATCAGTTCGTCGAAAGCAATCGCTTTGTCGCTCACCTGCGCGCGCGCCAGCACGAACTCGGTGACGTTGTTCTCCAGCACCAGCGCCTCGATTTCGGCCAAGCGCTGGCGGTCGCTCTGGTACCAGCGCACCACGTCGGCCGGGCTCTCGTAGGAGCTGGCCAGCTCTTGGATGTGGGCATCGACCTGCTCCGGCGTGGCTTGCAGGCGGTTGGCGTTGACCAGCTCGGCCACCACCAGCCCCAGGCGCACGCGGCGCTCGGCTTGGGCTTGGAACAGCTCGGCCGGGATCGGTGCCTGATCGGCACCTTGGACGCCGCGCTCTTTGAGGTTGGCGCGCGCGCCCTCGATCAGGCGCTCGACCTCGGCCGCCACGCTGGATTTGGGCACGTCGAGCTCGGACTGCGCCACCAGCGCGTCCATCACCGCCGTCTTGTTGCGCATCTGCAAGCGGAACTTGACTTCGCGCTCGAGGTTTTTGCGGATGTCGGCGCGCAGCGCCTCCACGCTGCCCCCGGCCACGCCGAGGGCGCTGGCCAGCTCGTCGTCCACCGCCGGCAGTTGCGCCGCATCAAGCTGCTGCAATGTGACCAGAAAATCGGCCTGCTTGCCGGCCACGTCTTTGCCGTGGTACTCGGCTGGGAAGTTGAGCGGGAAGGTTTTGGACTCGCCCAGGCGCATGCCGCGCACGGCCTCTTCAAATTCTTTGAGCATCTGGCCTTCGCCGAGCACGAACTGGAAGCCCTCGGCCTTGCCGCCCTCGAAGGGCTCGCCGTCGATCTTGCCTTCGAAGTCGATACGCACCTGGTCGCCTTCTTGCGCCGGCTCGTCGGCGGCGCGGGCCACAAAGCTGCGGCGCTGCTTGCGCAAGATCTCGAGCGTGCGCTCGATGGCCGCCTCGTCCACCGTGGCGCTGAATTTTTCGATCGTGGCCGCGCTCAAGTCGCCGATTTTGACTTCTGGATAGACCTCAAACACCGCCTCAAAAGCCACCGCGCCTTCTGGCGCCCCTTCTTTTTCGCTGATGCTCGGGGTGCCGGCGATGCGCAGCTGCGCTTCTTGGGCTGCGGACTGGAAGGCTTGGCCGAGCTGGTCGTTCATCACCTCGTAGTGCACCGAACCGCCGTAGCGCTTTTGCACCACGCTCAGCGGCACCTTGCCGGGCCTGAAGCCGTCGAGCTTGACCTGGCGCTGCATGCGCTTGAGGCGGTTTTGCACCTCCTGGTTGATCTGCTCCAGCGACAGCTCGAGCGTGATCTTGCGTTCGAGCTTGTCCAGTGTTTCGACGGTGACTGCCATGCTGATTACTCCATTGAGGGATCGGCCTGCAAGGCCAAGACCCCCGGTGTTCGGGATGAGGTTATTTGTTTCAATGGTGCGCGGGGGGGGACTCGAACCCCCACAGTGTTGCCACCGTCAGGACCTAAACCTGGTGCGTCTACCAATTTCGCCACCCGCGCGCCTGACCGCGCCGTAGCAAGGAGGTCCTTGGGTGGGCGCGGGAAAAGCCGAGATTGTAAGGCAGCCCGCGCTTTGCCCGCGACCCAGCCAGCGACACACGCCATGCACCCAAGCGCGGCATAATCGATCCGATGGTAAACCCTGTGCATGGTGTGGCGCACTATGAAAACTTTCCGGTGGCATCGTGGCTGTGTCCGCCTGCCTTGCGTGCGCCGGTGCGGGCCATCTACGCCTTTGCGCGCTGCGCCGACGACATCGCCGACGAGGGCAGCGCCGGCGCGGCACAGCGCCTGCTCGATTTGCAGGCTTACCGCGCCGAGTTGCTGGCCGCGGTTGCACCTGCTGCATCTGCTGCAACGCCGGCTGCAGGCCTGCGCTGGCCCCACATCATGCCCGCGCTGGCGCAGCAGGTGCACGCTTGGCAGCTGCCCTTGGAGCCGCTGCTGCACCTGCTCGATGCCTTCGAGCAAGACGTGCGCCGCACCGCCAGCGGCCAGCTGTACGCCGACCTGCCCGAGCTGCTCGGCTACTGCAGCCGCTCGGCCAACCCGGTGGGGCGCTTGCTGCTGCACCTCTATGGCGTGCGCGACGAGCGCTCGCTGCAGCAGAGCGACGCCATCTGCAGCGCGCTGCAACTGATCAACTTCTGGCAGGATTTGAGCCTCGACTTGCCGCGCCAGCGCCACTACCTGCCCTTGTCCGCCTTGCAACGCCACGGGGTGGCACTGGCCAGCCTGCAACCCGGTGCCGGCGCACCGCCGCAGGCGCAAGCCATGCTGCTGGAACTGTGCGCGCACGCCCGCACTCTGATGCTCGAGGGCGCCCCTCTGGCGTGGCGCTTGCCCGGCCGCGTGGGCTGGGAATTGCGCCTGGTGGTGCAGGGGGGATTGCGGATCTTGGACAAAATCGAAGCCTTGGGTGGCCGCACCTGGTGCCAGCGGCCGCGCCTGCGCGCCGCCGACGCCCCGTTGCTGCTGTGGCGCGCGCTCTGGCGGCCCGCAGCCGCCCAGCCCCCGCCCCCGCCCTTTGCGTCCCATCAGGAAAACGCCCCATGAACCGCTGCCTGCGCCTGACGGCGTCGCCCACGCCTGCCACGCTGCCCCCTGCCCGCCCCCCAGTCGCCCAGCGCATGCAGGCGACCCTGCCCACGCTGGCTGCCTTGCCCATTGCCGCAACCACGCTGTCTGCCTTGCCGCTGGCTGCGGCCCTTTTGTTTGGCCTTCTAAGTGCCAGCTCCGCCCTAGGCCAAAACACAACCCCCCAAACCCAAGCCGCCACCGCCGCTGCCACCAGCGTCCAAACCGCGCGCCTCGACAGCGTCTGGCTGCAGCCCGAGCGCAGCGCCGCCGCCACGGTGCTGGCGCGCAACGAGTCGCGCCTGAGCGCCGAAGTGGGCGGCCGGGTGCTGAGCTGGGGCGCCGATGTGGGCGCCACGGTGCGGCGCGGCGATCTGCTGCTGCAGATCGACCCCACCGACCACGAACTGGCGCTGCAACGCGCCCAAGCTGGGCGCGACGCCGCCATGTCACGCTTGCAGTTGGGGCTGGCGCAGTTGCAACGCGCCCGCGATCTGGTGGCGCAAGGCTTTTTCTCCAAAGAAGCGCTGACGCAGCGCGAAACCGAGGTCGCGCTGCAGCAGGCCGATCTGGCCAGTGCCGAAGCGCAGCTGCGCAGCGCCCGGCGCCAGCTCGAGCGCACCCGCGTGCTGGCCCCCTTTGCCGGCACCGTGGTGCAGCGCACGGCGCAAGTGGGCGAAACGGTCGCGCCCGGCACACCGCTGTTCGTGCTCGCCGAAAGCGGTGCCGCCGAGGTGCAAGCCCATGTGCCGCCGGCCGAGGTGCCGGGCTTGCGCCGCGCCGGGGCGTGGCAGTTCCAGCCCCAAGGCAGCGAACTCACGCACCCGCTGCGCCTGCTGCGCGTAAGCGCCACCGTGCAGGCCGCCAACCGCACCCAAACCGTGCGCCTAGGCTGGGCCGAGGCCGCCGCCCCCGGCACCGACCCAGGTGCGGCCACAGGCACCGCCCCCCCGGGCAGCAGCGGCGTGCTGCGCTGGCGCGACCCACAGCCCCACATCCCGGCGGCCCTGATGGTGCGCCGGGGCGATGCGTTGGGCATCTTCGTGCGCCAAGGCCAACAAGCGCGCTTCATCGGCTTGCCCGGAGCACAAGAAGGGCGCGCTGTGGCCACCCAACTGCCACCCGACACCCTGGTGGTGGTGCGTGGGCAAGCGGCGCTCACCGACGGCCAAGCCCTGAACTAAAGCGCGCGCCGCCTGCAGCCCATGAAATTCTTTCGCTCCCTGCTCACCAACCACCCGCTGGCCAACATCGCCTTCGTGGTGGTGATATTGATCGGCCTACTCAGCTACCTGAGCATGCCGCGCGAGCAAGACCCAGAGATCAACTTCAACTGGGTCACCATCACCACCACGCTGCCCGGCGCCAGCGCCGAAGACATCGAGCAACTGGTCACCAACCCGCTCGAAGACGCGATCGCCGGCGTCTCGGATGTGCGCTTCGTCACCTCGACCTCGCGCGAAACCGTCTCCAGCATCTTGGTGCGTTTTCACGAGATCAGCCCGCGCGTGTTCAGCCAGCGCATGAACGATTTGCGGCGCGAGATTCAAAACGCCGCCACCGCTGAACTGCCCCCCGAAGCCAACGACCCGCGCGTGATGGAGATCACCTCCTCGAGCGGCTTCCCGACCGCCACCGTGCAACTGATCGGCTTGGCCAACGACGAAACGCTGCGCCTCAACGCCCGCCGCATCCAGTCCGACATGGAGCGCATCACCGGCATCGACCAGGTCTTTGCCTCGGGGCTGCGCGACCCGGTGATCCGCGTCAGCCCCGACCCGATGGCGCTGGCGGCGCACCAGCTCACGGCCACCGACGTGGCCGACGCGCTGCGCCTGTGGTGGCGCGACAGCGCCGCCGGCACCCTCAAGACCGATGGCGGCGCCTGGTCGGTGAGCGTGCGCGGGGTGGTGCTCGACCCCTCCGAGCTCGCCAGCTTGCCGGTGGCCGCTGCCGGCCGCCCCGGTGTCTCGGTGCGCTTGGGCGACGTGGCGCGGATCGAACGCGACCGCGCCCTGGCCGCGCAACTGGCCTCGGTCAACGGCCAGCCGGCGATTTCGATGCCCTTTACCAAAACCGCCGGCACCAATACCCTCGAGCTTGTGGACCGGGTGAACGCCTACATCGCGGCACAAAACCCGACGCTGGCGCTCTACGGCCTGCGGCTGGAGCTGAGCGACGACCAGACCGTGCCCACGCGCGAAGCCATCTCGATCATGCAGACCAACGCGCTCTACGGCATGCTGCTGGTGCTGGCGGTGTGCTGGCTGTTTTTGGGCTCGCGCATCGGCGCGCTGGTGGCGCTGGGCATTCCGTTTTCGCTCATGGGCACCTTTGCCCTGCTGGCGCCCCTGGGCTATACGGTCAACATCTCGGTGCTGCTGGGGGTGGTGATCGCGCTCGGCATGCTCGTCGATGACGCGGTGGTGGTGGCCGAATCGATCTACTACCGCATGGAGCGCGGGCAACAAGCCCTGCAAGCCAGCCTCGATGGCATCGGCGAAGTCTGGAAGCCGGTGCTGGCCTCGGTGGCCACCACCATGGCCGCTTTTATGCCGCTGATGCTGCTGCCCGGCATCGTGGGCGACTTCATGTTCATCATCCCCTTCGTGGTCACGCTGGCGCTGGCGATCTCGCTCATCGAAGCGTTCTGGATGTTGCCGGTGCACGTGCAACTGGTGAGCGGGCGCTTCGAGCGGCCGCCCTCGCGCGTGCAGCGCTGGCGCAACGCCTTCAACCGCGGCCTGCGGCTGCGCTACACGCAGTGGCTGGCTTTCGTGCTGCGCCGCCCCAAGCGCTTTTCGGCGCTGGCCTTGGCGGTGATCGGGCTGGCGGTGCTGCTGTACGCCGTCGGGGTGGTGCGGGTGCAGTTCTTTGCCTTTGACCCGATCCGCGCTTTCTACGTCAACGTGGACATGCCCGCCAACGCCACGCTGGAGCAGACCATGGCCGTGACCGAACAGGTCGAGCAGGCGGTGCGCGCGCGCTTGCAAGGCGTGGGGCCGGCCGAGGAGGGGCACGAGGCGCGCTCGGTCTCGAGCACGGCGGGGCTGATGTTCACCGACACCGAGCCGGTGTATGGCGACAACTTCGGCCAGATTTTCGTCTCGCTCAACCCGCGCACGGGCGACGCACGCGAGGTGCAGGAGGTGGTCGAGGCCATGCGCGCCGACATCGAGGGCATGGACACGCCGGGCGAGCAGAGCTTCTTCATCTTCACCGGCGGCCCGCCCACCGGCATGCCGATCAACATCCGGGTGCGCGGCGACGATTTCGACGAGATTCAACGCGCCGCCGAAGCCATCAAAGAACTGGTGCGCGCCATTCCCGGCACCCAAGACGTGCAAGACGACAACCTGCCCGGTCGGCCGCTGCTGCAGCTGCGCCTCAACCACGAGGCCATGCGCGAGCTCGGCCTCAATGCGCAGCAGGTGACGCGGCTGGTGCGGCTGGCGGTGGACGGCGAAACGGTGGCCTTTACCCGCTTGCAGGGCGACCGCATCGAGCTCAAGGTGCGCAGCAGCTCGGCGCTGGGGCTGCGGCCCGACCCGGACGCGCTGCTCAACGAACCGGTGGCGCTGCCCAACGGCCAGATCGCGCGCCTAGGCACCTTGGTCGAGGTGCAGGTGTTGCCGGGGCGCGGCGCCATCCGGCACTACAACCTGCGCCGCACCATCACCGTGCAGGCCAACCTGGACCGCGAACTCACCGACACCCGCGAAGCCAACCTGCAGGTGAAGGCGGGCTGGGAGCGCATCCGCGCCCAGCACCCGGGCGTCGACCTCGACTTCACCGGCGAGCTCGAAGACATCGAAGAAAGCCTGGACGCGATGGGGGTGCTGTTCCTGTTCGGCATCGGCCTGATCTACCTGATTTTGGCGGCGCAGTTTCGCAGCTACTTCCAGCCGCTGATGGTGCTGGTGGCGGTGCCGCTGGCCTTTGCCGGGGTGGCTTTTGGGCTGGCGCTTTCAGGCAATCCGCTCTCGCTCTACACCCTGTACGGCGTGATCGCGCTGGGTGGCATCGCGGTCAATTCGGCCATCGTGCTGATCGACGCCGCCAACGAGCGGCTGCGCGCCGGCATGAGCGTGCTCCACGCCACGCTGTACGCGGCGCGGCGGCGCGTGGTGCCGGTGCTCATCACCAGCAGCACCACCATCGGCGGGCTGGCCTCCTTGGCCTTTGGCTTGGGCGGCGAGAGCCTGCTGTGGGGGCCGGTGGCGGCCAGCATCGTTTACGGCTTGGCGTTTTCGACCGTGCTCACGCTGTTTGTGGTGCCCTTGCTCTACCATGCCTTCATGCGCTACTCCCCTTTGAGCCGGAGCGGCGCGGCCGAGCCTGCGGCCTAAGGCCCTGCGCCATCAGCCAGCAGCCGCCAGCCCATTGCCCCCAGACCATGACGCCACAAGCCTACGCCCAGCAAAAAGCCGCCGCCTCGGGCAGCAGCTTTTACTACGCCTTTTTGTTTTTACCGCCGCCCCAGCGCGCCGCCATCACCGCCTTTTACGCCTACTGCCGCGAAATCGACGACGTGGTCGATGAGGTGCACGACCCGGCGGTGGCGCAGCTCAAGCTGCACTGGTGGCGGTTGCAGGTGGCGCGCTGCTATGACACCAGCCACGGCGTGCCCGAACACCCAGCCCTGCAGGCGCTGCAACCGCACTTGGCCACCTACGGCATCGAGGCCGAGCACCTGCTGCAGATCATCGACGGCTGCCAGATGGACTTGGAGCAGTCGCGCTACCTCGACTACCCCGGCCTGCAGCGCTATTGCCACCTGGTGGCGGGCGTGGTGGGCGAGGTGGCGGCGCGCATTTTTGGCCAGAGCACGGCCCAGACCACGGCCTACGCGCACCGGCTCGGGCTGGCGCTGCAGCTGACCAACATCATCCGCGACGTCGGCGAAGACGCGCTGCGCGGGCGCATTTACCTGCCGGTCAATGAGTTGCAGCGCTTCGAGGTCAAGGCGCACGAGCTGCTCAAGCGCGGCCAGGGGGCCGAAGCCGGTTTTGAGGCCCGCTGCACGGCGCTGCTGCAATTCCAGATAGCGCGCGCGCTCGGCGTTTATGACGAGGCGCTGGCGCTGCTGCCCGCCGCCGACCGGCGCGCCCAAAAACCCGGATTGATGATGGCCAGCATCTACCGCCGGCTGCTGCAGCAGATCGCCACCGATCCGCTGCGCGTGCTCACGCAGCGCGTGCGCCTGACGCCACTGACCAAATTTTGGCTGGCCTGGAAGGTGCAGGCGCTGGGGCGGCTGTGAGGCTAGGCAGCAACCGCACCCCCATGGATCAGCGGCCATGACAGCGCGCGTGCTCATCGTCGGCGGCGGCTGGGCCGGCTTGGCAGCGGCGGTGCGCGCCTGCGAGCGCGGGCTGGAGGTGACGCTGCTGGAGGCGGCGCGGGCGTGGGGCGGGCGCGCGCGGGCGCTCGAGCGCGCGTCTGGCACAGACTTACCACCGGCCCCGCCGCTGGCGCTGGACAACGGCCAGCACATCCTGATCGGGGCTTACACCCAGACCTTGGGCCTGATGCAGCGCTTGGGCGTGGATTTGAGCACGCATCTGCACGCCATGCCGCTCGATCTGCGCTTTGCCGACGGCAGCGGGCTGGCTACACCGTCTTGGGCGCTGCGCTGGCCGGCCCCGCTCGACACCCTGGCGGCGATGGCCGGCGCGCGCGGTTGGAGCTGGCGCGACCGGGCGGCGCTGCTGGCAGCGGCGGCGGGCTGGCGCCGGCGCGGCTTTGCCTGCGCCCCGAGCGCGAGCGTGGCCGGCCTGTGCGCCAGCCTGCCGCCGCGGGTCTGGCACGACCTGATCGAGCCGCTGTGTGTGGCCGCGCTCAACACCCCGGCGCAGCAGGCCAGCGGCCAGGTGTTTTTGACGGTGCTGCGCGATGCCTTGCTCGGGGCCGGCCATGCGCCTTGGCGCGCTTCGCAGCTGCTGTTGCCGCGCACCTGCTTGGGCGATTTGCTGCCCCTGCCTGCCGTGCGCTGGCTCAAGCAGCGCGGCGCGCAACTGCACCTAGGGCAGCGCGCCACCGGCCTAGAACGCAGCACAGATGGCCGCTGGCGCGTGCACAGCGCCAGAGCCGTGTACGAAGCCGAAAACCTGATTCTGGCTTGCCCCGCAGCCGCAGCCGCGCGCTTGCTGCGCGGTCTGCCAGAGGCCCCTGCGGATTGGATCGAACCCGCAGCAGCGCTGGCTCACACCGCCATCGGCGCCGTGTATGTGGCGGGCTGGCTGCGCACACCGTGGCCGAGCTCACACCCGATGCTGGCGCTGCGCAGCAGCGGGCCCGACAGCCCAGCGCAGTTTGCGTTTAGGCGCGATTGGCTGCAAACGCCGCCGGCGGCAGCGGTTGCGACTGCCCAAACCAGCGGCAGCAGGCACCCCGCCCACGGCGACCAAGCGCACCAAACCCAAGCCGGGCGCGCACCCCGCGTCAGCGAACAATCGGAGTGGGCTGAACTGGCCCTGGTGGCCAGCGCCTGCACCACCGACAAAGCCGCGCTGCAAGCCGCCGTGCTGGCCCAAGCTCGCGCAGCGCTGGGGTTGCACGGGGAGCAGGTGCGGCAGACGGTGATCGAAAAGCGCGCCACCTTTGCCTGCACGCCGGCCCTGCAGCGCCCAGCGGCAGCGATTGCACCGGGCTTGTGGGCAGCGGGCGACTACATCGACGGCCCCTACCCGGCTACGCTGGAAGGCGCGGTGCGCAGCGGCTTGGAAGCCGCCGAGCACTGTACGACCACGGCCTGAAATCGGCCTGCGCCTCAGCCCCCACCTCAACCCATGTGCAAGCCGCCGTTGCAGCTGAAGTCGGCGCCGGTGGTGAAGCCCGAGTCTTCGCCCGCCAGCCAGGTGACGATGGAGCCGATTTCGTCGGGCGTGCCCAAGCGCTTGACCGGAATCGTGGCCACGATCTTTTCCAGCACGTCGGGGCGGATGGCGCGCACCATGTCGGTGCCGATGTAGCCCGGGCTCACGGTATTCACCGTCACGCCCTTGGCCGCCACTTCTTGCGCCAGCGCCATGGTGAAGCCGTGCATCCCGGCCTTGGCGGCCGAGTAGTTGGTCTGCCCGGCTTGGCCCTTCTCGCCGTTGACCGACGAAATCTGGATGATGCGGCCCCAGCCGCGCTCGACCATATCCGGCACCACCTGCTTGGTGACGTTGAACATGGAGGTGAGGTTGGTGGTGATCACCGCGTCCCAGTCTTCTTTGCTCATTTTCAGGAACATGCGGTCGCGCGTGATGCCGGCGTTGTTGACCAGCACATCGATCGGGCCGTGCTCGGCCTTGGCCTTGGTGAAGGCCTCGACGGTGGAGTCCCACTCGCCCACGTTGCCCACGCTGGCGTAGAAGGTGTAGCCCAGCGCGGCCTGCTCGTCGATCCACTTCTGGTGGTCGCGCGTGGGGCCGCAGCCGGCGATGACCTTGAAGCCCGCCTTGGCCAAGCGCTGGCAGATCGCGGTGCCGATGCCGCCCATGCCGCCAGTGACGTATGCGATTTTTTGATTCATGTGTTGTCCCTCTGTTTGGGTGGAAAAAAAATTGCGTTTCAGCGCTCGACGGTGAGCGCCACGCCCATGCCGCCGCCGATGCACAGCGCGGCCAGGCCTTTTTTGGCGCCGCGGCGCTGCATTTCGTGCAGCAGCGTGACCAGCACGCGGCAGCCCGAGGCCCCGATCGGGTGCCCGATGGCGATGGCGCCGCCATTGACGTTGACCTTGGCCGCATCGACCCCGAGCCCGAGGTTGACCGCGCAGGCTTGCGCCGCAAAGGCCTCGTTGAGCTCAAACAGATCGACGTCGCCCACACCCCAGCCGGCGCGCGCCAGCGCTTTTTGCGAAGCCGACACCGGGCCCATGCCCATCACGCTCGGGTCCAGCCCGGTGGTGGCGTAGCTGCGGATGGTGGCCAGCGGCGTCAGGCCCAGCGCCGCCGCCTTGGCCGCCGACATCACCAGCACCGCCGCAGCGCCGTCGTTGATGCCCGAGGCGTTGCCTGCGGTGACGGTGCCCGCTTTGTCGAAAGCCGGGCGCAGGCCGGCCAGCGCCTCTTGGTTGCTCTTTCGGTTCAGGTATTCGTCGCTGTCAAAGACCAGCGGATCGCCTTTTTTCTGCGGGATCAGCACCGGCACGATCTCGTCCTTGAACTTGCCGGCGTCTTGGGCGGCAGCGGCTTTTTGCTGGCTGCCAAAGGCCAGCGCGTCTTGCATCTCACGCGTGATGCCGTGCGCCTTGGCCACGTTTTCGGCCGTGATGCCCATGTGGTACTGGTTGTACACGTCCCACAGGCCATCGACGATCATCGAATCGACCAGCTTCCAGTCGCCCATGCGCTGGCCGTCGCGGCTGGCGGGCAGCAGATGCGGGCTGGCGCTCATGTTTTCTTGGCCGCCGGCGATCACGATCTCGCTGTCGCCGGTGGCGATGGCTTGCGCCGCCAGCATCACCGCCTTCAGGCCCGAGCCACAGACGGCGTTGATGGTCATGGCCGGGGTTTCTTTGGCCAGACCGGCTTTGATCATGGCTTGGCGCGCTGGATTTTGGCCCGCGCCCGCTGCCAGCACCTGGCCCAAAATCACTTCCCCGACCTGCTCGGGGGCCAAGCCGGTGCGCTGCAACAGCCCCTTGATCACGGCGGCGCCGAGTTCGGGCGCACTCACTTTGGCCAAGCTGCCGCCAAACTTGCCGACGGCGGTGCGGGCGGCGGCGACGATGACGATGTCTTGCATTTTTGCTCTCCTGTTGCAGTTGAAGTGAAAAATTTTGGGCCTCAGGCCTTGACCTTGACGTAGCGGCCCGGAGCCGGCTCGATGGCTTTGTATTTGCGGCTGCCGTAGCCCTTGGGCGCGGCCACCAGCTCACCGGCGTGGCCCTTGAGCCACTCAGCCCAGTCCGTCCACCAGCTGCCGGGGCGCTCGGTGGCGCTGGCCAGCCAGTCATCGAGCCGGGGCGGAAAGTGCTCGGTGGATCCCACCCAGTGGCTGCGCTTGCCCTTGCTGGCCGGGTTGATGACGCCGGCGATATGGCCCGAGGCCCCCATCACGAAGCGCTTGGGGCCAGGCAGGTGCTGGGTGCTGGCGTAGGCGCCGCCGATGGGCACGATGTGGTCTTCGCGCGAGCCGTAGATATAGACCGGGATGTCGATGCGCCCCAGATCGACGGGCTGGCCGCAGACGGTGAGTGCGTTGGGCTTGCAAAGCTCGTTTTGCAGGTAGGTGTGGCGCAGGTACCAAGCGTAATAGGGGCCGGGCAGGTTGGTGCTGTCGCTGTTCCAGTACAGCAGATCAAAGGGCGGCGGCGTTTCGCCCTTGAGGTAGTTGCCCACGACGTAGTTCCAGACCAGATCGGTGGGGCGCAGGAAGCTAAAAGTGGTGGCCAGATCGCGCCCCGGCAGCAGGCCGCCTTGAGCAAACTGCTGCTCGCGCAGGCGCACAAAGTTTTCGTCGATGAACACATCGAGCACGCCGGTGTCGGTGAAGTCGAGGAAGGCGGTGAGGAAGGTGGCGCTGGCCACCGGCTTTTCGCCGCGCGCCGCCAGCACCGCCAGCGCCGTGCCCAGCATGGTGCCACCGACGCAAAAGCCGAGCGCGTTAATCTGCTCGGCGCGCGTGATCTCGCGCACCACTTCGATGGCCTTGATGATCGCGGCCTCGATGTAGTCGTCCCAAGTCTTGTGGGCCAGCGCCGCGTCGGGGTTGCACCAGCTCACCACAAAGGTGCTCATGCCCTGCTCCACGGCATAGCGCACCAGCGAGTTGCCGGGTTGCAGATCGAGGATGTAGTACTTGTTGATGCACGGTGGCACCAGCAAGAACGGGCGCTGGTGTACCTTGGCGGTCAGGGGCTTGTACTGGATGAGCTGAAACAGCTCGTTTTCAAACACCACCTGGCCCTCGGTGGTGGCGACGTTTTTGCCGACTTCAAAGGCGCTCTCGTCGGTCATCGAAACGTGGCCCTGCTCGAGGTCGTGCAGCAGGTTCTGGATGCCCTTGCTCAGGCTCTCGCCTTGGGTTTCGAGGGCTTTTTGCTGCGCCTCGGCGTTGAAGGCCAGAAAGTTGCTCGGAGCGCTGGCTTCGATCCACTGCAACACCGCAAACTGGATGCGCGCGCGCGTTTTGGCGTCGGCCTGCACCGCATCGGCCAGCGCCATCAGGGTGCGGGCGTTGAGCTGGTAGGCCGCGGCCGCGTAGGCTGACAGCGGGTTGCTGCTCCAAGCGGGCGCGGCAAAGCGTTTGTCTTGTGGCGGTTTGACCTGCAGGCCTTGGCTCCAGAGTTGCGCCAGGTCTTTGAGGTAATCGCTCTGGATTTGCAGCAACCGTGTGGGTTCGATCTGCACCGGGTGCCCCGCCACTTGGGCGAGCATTTCGCTCAGATCGACCCCGCCCGCAGGGGCAAAGGGGGCGGCGAAAGGCGCTGCAAAGGGGGTTGCATTCGGGGCCGCTCCAGGCACCGGAGTGGCGGCGGGCGGGCTGGCCTGCAGCAGCTGACCCCAATACTGCAGTGCCGACTGCTGCAACTGCTGCGCGGTTTGAAGCCACGGGTTTTGGGGGTTGCTCATGTGGTGCTCCTGGATTCGATCCGTTGGGCTGCGAGCGCAGGTGCCAAGCCGCTTGGCGCTACAGTCGGCGTTGCAAGGCCTGCCTCGAACCCCAACCCTTCCGGAATCTTCATGTTGTTTCTGTACGTAATCGTCATCGCCTGGCTCTATGTGGTGGTGCTGATGGCGGCTTCGGTGGCCACGAGCCCCACGGGTTCTGTGCTTGCAGCCATTATGACGCTGTTTTTTTACGGTTTGCTGCCATTGGCCCTCATGGTTTACCTGATGACGGGCAAGTTGCGGCGCAAAGCGCGCTCGGCGGCTGAAACCTCTGCAACATCCACATCCGACTCGCGCCAGACTGAGCCTGGCGCAGTCCCGCCGCCCGAGCCCAGCAGCCCTAACCCAAGCCTTGAAGACGCTACAGACCCAAGCCCTGAGCCAGACTCAAGCCCGCAGGCCGATGCAGGCCGCCATGCGCCCACTGGCGCCGAGCACAGCCCCATCGCGCCGGTGCGAAAAGAACCGTGAACTCTGGCTGGCGGTGCACCACGGGGCGCTGCCGTCGTTGCCAGCGACGCGCTCAAAACCCAGCGCGGCCAAGCGCTGGCGCGCCAAGGCGGGCAAGTCGGCCAGGTATTTGGGCGTCTGCGGCAGGGGGGCAAAGCAGGCGGCGGCGGCCGGGTCGTGCGCCACAAAAGCCTGCCGCACCTCAGGCCCGACCTCGAAGCGCTGCGGCCCGATGCACGGTCCCAGCCAGACCACGATCTGAGCGCGCTGCTCTGGGTGCTGCGCCGCCGGCCAAGCTGCACACAGGGCCTCCAGCACGCCCTGCCCTTGCGCCCCATGCGCCCCATGCGCCCCATCCGCCCCACCACCAGCCAAACCGCGCCAGCCGGCATGCACCGCCGCCACGCTGGCGCCATCGGCCGTGGCCAGCAGCAGCGGCAGGCAGTCGGCCACCAGCACGGTGCAGGCCAGGCCCGGCTGCTCGGTCCAGCAGGCGTCGGCCGTGAGGCCATCTGGGGTGTCGTGCTGCAGGTGCAGCACCGCGCTGCCGTGCACTTGGCGCATAAACACCGGGCGCAAGCCGATGGCAGCGGCCAGGCGCTGGCGGTTGGCGTGCACGTGCGCGGGCGCGTCGCCCACGTGGTCGCCTAGGTTGAAGCGGTCCCACGGCGCGGCCGACACGCCGCCCGAGCGCTCGGTGATGCCGGCCAGCACGCCGGCCGGCCAAGGCGCATCGGCCGTCTGCCAACTTGGGGGCCAAGTGTCGGACGCCACCGTTTCAGTACTTGATGCGCGCATAGAAGGTTTGCTGCGCCGCCGCGCGCGCCTGGCCTAGGGTGTGAATGCCTTTTTCGGCCAGCAGTGGGAGCAGGCGCACAAAGATTTCGGCCGTTACGATGGCGTCGCCCAGCGCGGTGTGGCGCCCGATCACGGTCACGCCAAAGCGCTCGGCGATGGCCTCGAGTCGGTGCGTGTCTTGCCCCGGGTGCACCACGGCCGAAAGCAGCAGCGTATCGAGCACCGGGTGGTCGAACACCAGCCCGCTAGGCTGCTCTTTGAGCTGCAAAAAGCGCATGTCGAAGGCGGCGTTGTGCGCCACCAGCACGGTGTCGTAGGCAAAGGCGTGAAAGGCCGGCAGCACGGCAAAAATGTCGGGCTGGCCCAGCACCATGTCGGGGCTGATGCCGTGGATGGGGATGGATGCCGGTGGTATCTCGCGCCGCGGGTCCACCAGTTGGTCTATGCATTCGTGCCTGAGCAGCTTGCCGTTGAGCACGCGCACCGCGCCGATCTGGATGATCTCGTCGCCCTCGGCCGGGTTGAGGCCGGTGGTTTCGGTGTCGAACACGGTGAACGACAGATCGGCCAGCCGCACGTCGTCGAGCGCTTGGCTGCGCGGGCTGACGCGAAAGAGGTCGAAATCGTAGAACTCGGGCCGGCTGTCGCTGCGCACGAAATTGGCGCCGTCGAGCTGCTCTTGGGCCGCTGCGGTGGGCAGCAAAAACCTGAACCACGCTTGGTTGCTGGCGCGGTCGCGCTCCAGCCAGAAGGCGCCGCCATGGCGATCGACCACCTCGCGCACCGACAGCGCGCTGGCCTCGGCGCCGATGCGCATCGGGTCGATCTCCCAGCTCATCACGGTCTCGGTGCTCAGCGTGGCGCCGCTCCAGATCAGGTCCAGCTCGGCCTTGTCGGCCCCTTGGCTCGAGGGGCGCAGGCGCAGGCTGAAGTGGCGGATGGCGAATTCGTCGCGCAGGCGCGCCGCCAAAAACAGCAGCGCCTGCATGATCGAGAAGCTCTCGATGCGCAGCCACAGGTTCGGGTCGGCCTCGCTCTGGTTGAGCGCGATGCCCAGCGTTTCTTCGATGCGCCGCCCGGCGGCGCTGAGCAAGTCGCTGCCGAGCATGTCTTCGAGCGGCCAGCGGCTCTGAAAGACCGCGGCCGCCTCGCTGCTGCTGCGCTGCACGCGCGCGCTTAAGGCTTGCACCTCGTCGCGCACCACGGTCAGAAAGCGCTCGCGCAGCGCCGGTTCGAGGTCGGGGTAGTCGAGCATCTCCACCGCCGCGCGCATATTGGCCAGCGCCGCGCGGCTGCCTTCGGTCAGGCCCAGCACCAGGCGCTCGCGCACGGCCTCGGCCTCGAACTCGCGCGTGATGTTGTCGAGCATGAGCACAAAGCCGGCCAAGCGCAGCGGTTGCGCCAGTTGGCTGGGCGAGAAGCCGCTGGCGTCGGCCCCGGCATCATCGGCTGGGGCGCTGCGCACCGGCGTCATCTGCACACGCAGCAACTGGCCGGCGCGGGTGCTGGTGACGAACTGCGCCGTGGGCTGCGCGGCCCCGCGCTGCAGGCGCTGCTGCACGCTCTCGAGCGCGTGCGCCACCAGTTTGCGGTCGAACACGGCGTAGATCGAGCGCCCTAGGCCGATGAGCTCGGCACCGCCGGCCAGTTGCGGTGTGGGCGAGAGGGCGCGAAACTGCATCCGGGCGCGCTGGTTGTAGAGCAGGATGCGGCCGTCGAGGTTGCACACCACCACGCTTTGGGTGAGCTCGGACATGAGCGCGGCCAGCCGCGATTTTTCCTGTTCGATGTCGTGCGCGGCGGCGCGCACCTTGGCCTGCATCTGGTGGCGCAACTCCTCGCGCTGCGCCACCAGTTGATTGAACAGCTTGGCCAGCTCCTTGGTCTCGGTGTTGCCCTTGGGGCGCAGCTCGCGCACCACGTCGGTGCGCAGCAGCACCTGAGCTTCTTCGGCCAGCTGCACCGAGGGCGTGATCCAGTGCTCGAACCAGCGCTTGAGGCCCCAAGCGATCACACCCATGCCAGCGCCCCAAGTCAGGCAGACCAGCAGCAGGCGCTCGCCCACCAGCGCCCAGACCGTGGCGCGCTCGTCGGCCTCGAGGCTGGCGCCGATGAGCCAGAGCGTAAACAGCAGCCAGAGCACCGAAACGGCCGCTGCCACGCCCAGCAGCCACCACAGGCGCTTGTCGGTCGGTTTGTGGCTGGCCATGGTCAAGCCGCCGGCAGCAGGGAGCGCACTTTTTCCACCAGCTCGCGGGTGGAAAAGGGTTTGGTCATGTAGGCGTCGGCCCCCAGCGCCAGCCCTTTGGCCACGTCGGTGTCGCGGCCCTTGGCGGTGAGCATGAGGATGCGGATGGATTTGAAGGCGTCGTTGGCGCGCAGCTCTTGGCAGACTTCGAAGCCGTTTTTGCGCGGCATCATCACGTCGAGCAAAATCAGGTCGGGCCGATGCTGCGCCAACAGCTCCAGCGCCTCGACTCCGTCGCGCGCCAGCAGCACCTGGTAGCCCTCGCGTTTCATCAGAAATTCGAGTGAAATCAGAATGTTGGGCTCATCGTCGACGAGCAACAGGGTGTGCGCCATGGTTTTAGTCTCCTCAAGCCGATTGTGCCGCCGAAACGGGCGGTTTTGCAGTTGGTTTGCACGCGCCGCGCTGGTGGCAGACCATTGGCCGCGCTGCCGCTTCAGCTCGGGCGCAGCGGCAGATCGAAGCCAAAACACGCCCCCTGCCCCGGCGTGCTGCGCAGCCACAAGCGGCCGCCGCAGTGTTCGATGATCTGGCGGCTGATCGGCAGCCCCAGCCCGGTGCCGCGCAACCGCCCCTGGCCGTCGCTGCCTTGGCGAAAGCGCTCGAACACGCGCTGCTGGTCGTCTAGCGGCACGCCGGGGCCGTTGTCTTGCACCGTGACCACGGCCGTGCTGCCGCGCGGCTCCAGCCGCACCACGATGCGCCCGCCGGGTGTGGGCACGAACTTGGCCGCGTTGCTGATCAGGTTGAGCATGACTTGCGTCAGCCGGTCCGGGTCGGCCTGCACCCACAGCGGCGGCGCGCCCGCTTCGGGCAGCTCCAGCAACAGTTCGGTGCCCTTGTCGCGCAGCAGCTCGGCCGTGGTCTGGCACGACTGGCGCAGCAGTGGCGCCAGCTCCACCGCGCAGTGCCGCCAGTCGGCGTGGCCGGCTTCGATCTTGGCCATGTCGAGCACCTGGTTGACCAAGCGGCTCAGGCGCTCGGTCTCGGCCACGATGATGCCGATGAACTGCTGGCGCTGCTCGGGCGCGAGCTCGGGGTCGTCGCGCATCAGCTCCGACAGGGTGCGGATCGCGGTCAGGGGTGTGCGCAGCTCGTGCGTGACGGCCGACATGAACTCGTCCTTCATCCGGTCCAGCCCCTGCAACTGCTCGTTGGCGGCGCGCAGCTCGGCGGTGGCGCGTTCGAGCGAACGCGATTTTTGCTCCAGCTCCTGCGAGTGCAGGCGCAGCCGGTTCGTTTCGTCCAAGATGTCGAGCACGTCGGCCACCTCGAGCGCTTCGGCCTGCACCACCGAAGCCACCATGGCGTGCGCCGAGGCGCTGCCGATGGCGCCGGCGAGCAGGGTTTCCACCTGCTGCACCAGCAGCGCATCGGCGGGCAACTGCTCGATGTGGGCCACGCCACGCTGCTGCGCGTACTCGGCCAAGCCGCTGCGGGCGCGCTCGGGCCCGACAATGCGCTCCAGCAGCGCCAGCAAATCGGCCAGCCGCGCCTGCCCGCGCCAGAACACCGGCTGGGTGCTGGCGGTGCGCTCGAACACATCGACAAACAGCAACGCCTGGCTGGTCTCTTGCGCCGACGGGCTGCGCCAGAGCGAGACCAGCACATACGCGCCCACATTGGCCAGCAGGCTCCAGAACACCGCGTGCGTGAGGTGATCCAGCCCGCTCAGGCCAAACAGCGCTTCGGGCTTGAGCCAGGCCAGCCCCCACGGGCCGTGGAGCAAAAAGCCGTCGTCGAGCCAGCCCGATTTGGCCAGCGAAGGCAGCATCAGCGTATAGCACCAGAGCGCAAAGCCGAGCAACAAGCCGGCCAGCGCGCCGTGCCGAGTGCCGCCCTTCCAGTACATGCCGCCAAACAGCGCCGGCGCAAACTGGGCCACGGCGGCAAAACTGATCAGCCCGATGCCCATGAGCGCGTAGGCGTCGCCGGCGAGATAGAAGTAAAGGTAACCCAGCAGCAAAATCCCCACGATTGCGCCACGCCGGATGTTGAGCAGCCAGCGCTTGAAGTCCAGCGCCAGCCCCAGGCGCGCCTGCAGCCGCAGCAGCAGCGGCGCGGCCAGGTTGTTGCTGATCATGGTCGAGACCGCAATGCCATCGACGATCACCATGCCAGTGGCGGCCGAAAACCCGCCGATGAAGGCCAGCAGCACCAGCCACAGCCAGCCCTCGGCCAGCGGCAGCGCGAGCACAAAGGTCTCGGGGTGCACCGCCATGCCGGGCTGGGGGCCAAAGTAGAGCATGCCGCCCAAGGCGATGGGCAGCACAAACAGGTTGATGAGCAACAGGTAGAGCGGAAACACCCAGACCGCGCGCTTGAGGTGGCGCTCATCGACGTTTTCCACCACCATGACCTGAAACTGGCGCGGCAGCAACAACACTGACAGCAGCGCCAGCAGCGTGAGCGTAAACCACTGGGCGTAGGCAAAATCGCCCACATCGCCCAGCTCCAACAACCCAGCCATTTCGGGTACGGCGGCGGCGCGGGCAAAGATGTCGCCCACGCCGTCAAAGAGCACGAAGCTCACGAACAGGCCCACTGCCACGAAGGCCAGCAGCTTGACCAGCGACTCGAGCGCAATCGCCGCCACCATGCCCTCGTGGCGCTCGCTGCTGTCGAGCTGGCGCGCACCAAAGACGATGGTAAAACCGGCCAGCGCCAGCGCCAGGTAAAAGGTGCCGTCGAGCCACCAGAGCTGCGGCTCGGGCAGGGGCTGACCCAGCGGCGTTGTGAGCACCCCGTAGGCGATCGAAATGCCCTTGAGCTGCAAGGCGATGTAGGGCACGATGCCGACCACCATGATGAGCGTGACCACCGCCGCCAGCCCCGGGCTTTTGCCGTAGCGGCTCGAGATGAAATCGGCGATCGAACTGATGCGGTAGGTCTTGGCGATGCGGATCATCTTGCGCACCACCACCCAACCCAAGATCATGGCCAGCGTCGGCCCCAGATAAATGGGCAAAAACCACAGGCCATCGGTGGCGGCGCGGCCGATGCTGCCAAAGTAGGTCCAAGCGGTGCAATAGACCGCGAGCGACAGCGCATAGACCCAGGCACTGCCGACCAAGGAGCGCCCCTGGGCCGCGCGCCGGTCGCCGTAAAAAGCGAGCGCAAACAGCAGCAGCATATACGCCGTGGCAACCGCGATGACCAGCAGGGGCGACATGGGGCGTGGGGCCAGTTTTTAGGAGGTGGGCGGGGCCTGGGCTCTGGGGCTGGGTGGGGCGGCGGGCGCTTGGGCTGGCGTGTGGCTGAGGGGATGCAGCCTAGTCGGGGCTGCGCTCGACCAGCCAGGCCAGCAGCGCGATCAGCAGCGCCCAGAGCGTGAACATGGCCAGCGCAAACAGCGGAATGCCCCACCACTTGACGCTGCTGTCCCACAAGGCGATGAGCGGAAAGTTGAACACCAGCGCAGCGGCCGCAAACAGGGCCAGCAAGCGCTGCGAGAGCAAAGAGGGGTTCATGGCGGGCGTCCTCGAAGGGGCAGGCAGGGAATCTAGGGCTTGTTGTTGCTTGGGGGATGCAAATAGCGCGCATCCGACCACGTGGCCAGCCACTGCGGCGCGAAGGCCACAAACACCGCCACCAGCATGCCGGTGATAAAGGCGTCTCCCCAGGCCATGAGCCAGCGCGCCACCACGGCTTGCACAAAATCGTGCGAACCGGTCATGGTGTGTGCGAGCTCAAACAGCACCCCGGCCACGAACACCGCCAGCGCCGTGCCCAAAAAACCGCGCCCCAAGGTGTAGATGAAGATGTGTGGCGGCAGCCAGTGCCGGATGGCGGCACCGATGAAAAACGCCAGCGTCGCCGGCACCAGCCCCATCCAAAACCATTGCGACAGCGCACTGGCTGCGCCAGCGTCGCCCAGCAGCCATACCAGCACCCCCACCAGCGCCAGCACCGGCACAGCCAGCGGCCAGCCCAGCATCAAAAGCACCAGGCAGGCGCCAGAAAACTGCACCGGCAGCCCGACCGGCAGGTGCTGCGGCACCAGCCACAAGGGCGGCAGCAAGGCCAAGGTGCCCAGCACGGGCGAGATCAGCGCCCCGCCGGCGAGCAGCCGCCAAGGCCGCATGGCCAGCGCCAGCGCCAAGGCCAGCGCGCCCAGCAGCGCCTCGGCCCACAACAGCGCGCCCCAGCCGCTGCCTGCCATCGTTGCCGCCAGATTGGGATCCAAAGCCGCTCCTGTGGTGGTGCCGCCTAGCCGCGCTGCCCCGGAAACTTGGGCAGGCCCATGCCGCCCAGCCCGCCGCCGCCCATGCCGCCCAACTGCTTCATCATCTTCATCAGGCCGCCGCCTTTCATTTTTTTCATCATGCCCTGCATCTGCTCAAACTCTTTGAGCAGCCGGTTCACTTCCTGCACCTGGACTCCGGCCCCGGCGGCGATGCGGCGCTTGCGCGTGGCCTTGAGCAGCTCGGGCTTGCGCCGCTCGGCCGGCGTCATGCTGCAGATGATGCCCTCTTTGCGCCGCACCTCTTTGTCGGCCCGGTCCATGTCGGCGACACCGGCTTTGGCCGAGAGCTGGCTGGGCAGTTTGTCGATCAGGCCCGCCAGGCCGCCCATTTTTTTCATCTGCCGGATCTGCTCCAGAAAATCTTCGAGCGTGAAGCTGGCGCCGCTCTTGACCTTGGCGGCAAAGGCCTGCGCCTGCGCCACATCGACCCCGGCCGTGACCTGCTCGACCAGCGCCACGATGTCGCCCATGCCCAAAATGCGGCCGGCGTGGCGCTCGGCGTCGAAGGCCTCGAGGCCGTCGAGCTTTTCGCTCACGCCGGCAAACTTGATTGGCACCCCGGTCACGGCGCGCACCGACAGCGCCGCGCCGCCGCGGGCGTCGCCATCGAGCTTGGTGAGCACGATGCCGGTGAGCGGCAGCGCGTCTTTGAAGGCGCGCGCGGTGTTGACCGCGTCTTGGCCCTGCATGGCATCGACCACGAACAGGGTTTCGATGGGTTTGAGCGCGGCGTGCAGGGCCTGGATTTCGGCCATCAAGACGGCGTCGATGGCTAGCCGGCCGGCGGTGTCAACCAGCAGCACATCAAAGTGGTGTTTGCGCGCGTAGTCGAGCGCGGCAAGGGCGATGTCGAGCGGTTTCTGCTCGGGCGTGCTCGGGAACCACTCGGCGCCGGCCTGCGCCGTCACGGTCTTGAGCTGCTCGATGGCGGCGGGGCGATAGACGTCGCCCGAGACCGTGAGCACTTTCTTTTTGCGCCGCTCGATCAGGTGGCGCGCCAGCTTGGCGGTGCTGGTGGTCTTGCCCGCGCCTTGCAAACCGGCCATGAGCACCACCGCCGGCGGTTGCGCCGCCAGATTGAGCTCGCCGGCCGAATCACCGCCCATGGTGGCCGCGAGTTCTTTGTGGATGATGCCCACCAGCGCCTGCCCCGGCGTGAGCGAACCCACCACCTCGGCGCCCAGCGCTTTGGCCTTGACGCGGGCGATGAAGTCGCGCACCACCGGCAGGGCCACGTCGGCCTCGAGCAGCGCCAGCCGCACCTCGCGCAGCATGTCGGCAACGTTGTCTTCGGTGATGCGCGCCTGGCCGCGCAGCTCTTTGACCAGGCGTGAGAGTTTTTCGGTAAGGGCTGAGGCCATGCGGGCAATCGTGGGCTGGGTTTAAACTCCGAGCATGATACTCGCCACAAGCCCTTGGTGGAGCACTGCGCCCGCGGTGGGTGCGGCGCTGGGCTACCTCGTGCTGGCCTGGGGCTCGCAGCGGCTCGGGCGTGGACCCACCAGCGGCCTGATGCTGGCGGTGTGGTTGCTGCATGGGCTGGCGCTGCTGGCGGCGCTCGCCGTCACACCGGCGCGCTTTGGCTTTGCCACCACGCTGTCGGTCACGGCTTGGCTGGTGCTCACGGTGTATGCAATCGAAACCCGGCTCTACCCGCAACTGGCCACGCGCTGGACTTTGGCCGGCCTGGGCGCCCCAGCGGTGTTGCTGGCGCTGCTGTTTCCGGGGCAGACTTACCCTGCCCAGCTCTCGGGCTGGCTGCCGCTGCACTGGGCCTTTGGTGTGGCCTCTTACGGTTTGCTGGGCGTGGCGGTGGCACACGCCTGGATGATGCAACGCAGCGAGCAGCAGATGCGCAGCGGCCAGCCCTCCAACCAGGCCCTGCCGCTGCTGATGCTTGAGCGCATCACCTTTCGCTTCGTCGGTGCCGCCTTTGCGTTGCTCACCCTCACCTTGTTTGCCGGGGTTTATTTCTCGTGGCTGCTGCACGCCAGCGGCTGGGCTTGGACGCACAAGACCGTTTTTACCCTGCTATCCTGGGTTGTGCTGGGGGTGCTGCTGCTGGGGCGCTGGCGCTACGGCTGGCGGGGTTGGCGTGCGGCGCGCATGCTCTACCTGGCAGCGGGCCTGCTGCTGCTGGGCTATGTGGGTTCGCGCTTCGTGCTCGAAGTGCTGTTGCAGCGGGTGCCGGTATGAAGTACGCCTTGGTCGCGCTGGTGCTGGTGCTGGCGTTTTTCATCTGGCGCCACAAGCGGCGCCAGCGCCTGCGCGAGCGTGAGCAACACCAGGCGGCGCAGGCGCAAGCGGCGGCACGCAAACAGCAGGAACAGACTCTGGCCGCCCCGGTCCAGATGGTGCAGTGCCACCACTGCGGCCTGCACCTGCCGCTGAGCGAGGCCACCCCAGGGGCGCTGGGGCACTACTGTGACCACGAACACCGCCAGCGCGTCGAAGGCTAAAGCCAGCGCGGCGGCTGACGCTACGGGTTTTGCCCCGACCTGGTTTGTGCCGGCCCCTGAACCGCCTGTGCCCAGCGCGTTCAACTTCGAGACCACGACCGAATCGAGTGCCCGGCTGTGGCGTTACTTCATGGCGGCGCGGCTGCTGGTGGCCCTCGGATTGCTGGCTTGGCTGGCTTGGGCCCAAGCCCAGGGCCAGGCGCCGCTGTGGCTGCTGCTGCTGTGCGCAGCCTACCTCGTTTCTACCGCTGCCGTGCTGCGCTGGAGCCACCCGGCCCAAGCCGATTCGTTCTGGGCCCCGGGCTGGCTGCTGACCCTGTGGGTCGATCTGGCTTTTTTTGGCCTGCTGCAATGGACACACGGCGGCAGCGTGAACTACATGCCGCTGTTTGTGCTGCCGGTGTTGCTCGCGGCGGTGCTCGGGCCGCTGCGGCTGGCACTGGGCAGCGCGGCCTTTGCCACCCTGGTGTTGTTGTTCGATGCCGTGGCCGGAGAGCTGCTGCGGCCGCAGCACGCCGCCACCTATGCCCAAGGCGCCATCAGCGGCGCGGGCTTGTTCTTGGTGGCACTGCTGGTGCACCAGCTGGCGCAGCGCTTGGGGCGCGAGCAAGCCCAAGCCAGCAGCCACCGCGCCATGGCCGACGCGCAGGCGCAGGTGAACCAGATCATCGCCACCGGACTGAGCGAGGGCGTGCTGGTGATCGATGCGCGCGGCCAGATCTGGCACGCCAACCCGGCCGCTTGCGCCATGCTGGGCGCGGCCGGCGAGCAGCCACCCTACCCGCTTTTGCCCACCCTGCCGGCTTGGCCCTTGCTGGATAGGTGGGCCCGCGCCCTGCTTTTACAGGGCAGCCACACGAGCTGCACCATGCGCCTACCGAGGCCAAGCGGGGAGCCCCTGCAGGTGCAGCTGCGCGCCCACCTCAACTGGCCGGCGCCGGGCAGCCCAGCGCAGCCCACCTGCGTCATATTTATGGAAAGCCTGCGCGACATCGAGGCCCGCATCCGCACCGAAAAGCTCGCGGCCATGGGCCGGGTGTCGGCGGCGGTGGCGCACGAAATCCGCAACCCGCTGGCCGCCATCAGCCAAGCCAACGCGCTGCTGGCCGAAGAAGCCCTGCAGCCGGCGCAGCAACGCCTGAGCCTGATGATCGGGCACAACGCCAAACGCCTGAGCCGCACCGTCGATGACATTCTGGAGCTGGCCAAGCTGCCGCCGCGCTCAGACTGGGCGCTGCCGCTGCTGCCACTCGATGCCGAGACAGCCGCCATCGTGACCGACTGGCAAACCGTCAACCCACACTGCAGCTTAAACTGGCAGCCGGGCGCGCCCTTGGCCGAGGTGCATTTTGAAGCCGAGCACCTGCGCCGGGTGGTGGTCAATTTGCTCGACAACGCGCACCGCCACGCGCCCCCGGGCGGCCCGGCGCTCCAAGTGAGCAGCCACCATACCCCCGATGCGATCTGGCTCGAGGTGTGGAATGCCGGCCCGCCCATGCCCGATGAAGTTGAGCAGCACCTGTTCGAGCCCTTCAACTCCTCGCACAGCCGCTCCAGCGGGCTGGGTTTGTATTTGGCGCGCCAGTTGTGCCAGTTGTACCGCACGCAGCTAGACTACCAGCAGCAGACACGCCTAGGCAGTGGCGGACACCGCTTTGTGCTGCGCTGGCCTGTGCCGCCCAACCCCTCCAGCGCGCCGATCCCCCAGTAGCCATCCGCCGACAAACGCACACCATTCGCCTTACCATGCCTGCCACCGCCTCTGGACCCAGTTTGCTCGTGGTCGACGACGAGCCCGATTTGCTCACGCTCTACGAGCTGACGCTGAACAAAAGCGGGCACCGGGTCGCTGCGGCCAGCGATCTGGCGCAGGCGCGCGCGCTGCTGGCCACACAGCGCTTCGATGCCCTGATCACCGACATGCGCCTGCCCGACGGCTTGGGGCTGGAGCTGGTGCGCGAACTGGCGCAGGCCGGGCGCCCCGAAAAAACCATCGTCGTCACCGCCTACGGCTCGGCCGAGAACGCGGTGCAAGCGCTCAAGGCCGGCGCCTTCGACTACCTGACCAAACCGGTCGAGCCGGCGCAGTTGCGCGCCGCCGTGGCCAACGCCCTGCAAGCCGCGCTGGCGCCCGGCAACGCCGTTGCGCCCCAGCCTGCAGCGGGGGCCGGGCTGGGCCGGGGTGAGGAATCAGAGCCTGCGACTGACGAACCCCGGCCCAGCCCGGCTCCCGCTGCTGGGCCAAGTGACGACCAGGGCGAAAAATCGGAGCCGACCGACCCCGACCTGGCACCGCTGGTAGGCTCCAGCCCCGCCATGTGTGCGCTGCGCGAGCGCGTGCAGCGGGTGGCGCGCAGCATGGCGCCGGTGCTGGTGCTGGGCGAATCGGGCACTGGCAAAGAGCTGGTGGCGCGCGCGCTGCACCGCTGCAGCCACCGCGCCGGCGGCCCCTTTGTCGCCGTCAACTGCGGCGCCATCCCCGACACCCTGCTCGAAGCCGAATTCTTTGGCGTGCGCAAAGGCGCCTACACCGGCGCCAACGCGCACCGCGAGGGCTACTTTCAGGCGGCAGCGGGCGGCACCTTGTTTTTGGACGAAATCGGCGATCTGCCGCTGGCCATGCAGGTCAAGCTGCTGCGCGCGGTGCAAGAGCGGCGCGTGCGCAGCCTCGGTGCCACCGACGACGAAGCCACCGATGTGCGGCTGATTAGCGCCACCCACCTCGACCTGGCCGTGGCCGTGCGCGAAGGGCGCTTCCGGCAAGACCTGTATTACCGCCTCAACGTCATCGACCTGCACCTGCCCCCGTTGCGCGAGCGCCTTGCCGACCTGCCCGAACTGGCCGCCGCGCTGCTGCAGCGCCTGAGCGAGCGCAGCGGCCAGCGCACGCCCCCCGTGCTCAGCGCTGTGGCGTTGGAGCGCCTAGCCCGCCACCCTTTCCACGGCAACGTACGCGAACTGGAAAACCTGCTCGAGCGCGCGCTGGCCCTGCACCCCGGCCCCGTGCTGGACGCCGAGGCCGTCGGGGCGCCGCCGTCCAGTGCCCTAAGCCCGGTAGCTACGGCAGCTACGGCAACTGCAGCAACTGCAGCTACTGCAGCAACTGCCGACAGCCCCGACGAACACGCCCCCACCCGTGAGCAATTGCAGTCTTGGCTGAACCAGCACCGCTGGAACCAGTCGCGCACCGCGCGCCACCTGGGCTGGACTTTGGCCAAACTGCGCTACTGGATGCAGCGCCATGGCTTGGCCGATACGAGCCTACCCCAGTAACATCGCGCGGCCCCTAGACTCTCAGTCTTGCGGCCTAAAACCCAAGATGAGCACGCTGGGCACGCGGCCATCGACGTCGCGGGGCAGGCGCCCAGTGCGCTCGATCGCCCGCAACACCGCCGCATCCCAGCCGGCATGGCCGCTCGATTGCAGCAAGCGGGCGCTCAGGATGGTGCCATCGGGCAGCGCGCGCAACTCGACCTCGGCGCGCGGGTTGGCGCTCAGGATTTCAGTAAAAACGATGTTCGGCCGTATGGCCGCCGCCAACCGGCTGGCGTAGCCGGGCGAGGGCCCGGCTGCAACGGCGGCTGTACCGGGTGCAGCGGGCGCAGCCGGTGCCGCAGTGGCCGCCGCCCGGCCCATGATGCGCTCGATGTTGCGCAGGCGCTCGGCCTCGAGCTGGGCTTCCTGTTCGCGCTGCTGGCGTTGGGCTTGTTCGGACTGGCGCGCTTGCTCGGCGGCGCGCTGTTGCTGCTGGCGCTGCTCGAGCCGCTCGCGCTCGCGCTGCTGCTCGAGGGCGATGGCCGCCGGGCTGGGCGCTGGCGCTGGGGCCGGCGCACGGACTGGGGGTGGCGTGGGCGTGGGCGTGGGCGTGGGCGCGGGTGCAGGCGGTGCTGGCCGTGGCGGCGGCGCTGGGGGGGGCGGCGCTGGGGGGGGCGGCAGAGGCAGCGGTGGCGCAACCGGTGGCTCGGGCGCGGGTGGGGCCGCAGGTGGGGCCACCACGGGCGCTGGCGCAGCTGGCGCCCCAGCCGCCTGCGGCAGTTGCGCCCACAGCTCGGCCTGCACCGCCTGCACGGCGGGCTCGCGCTGCCAGTTGACGCTGGCGCTCAGCGCCAACAGCAGCAACGCGTGCACCGCCAGCGCCAGCGCCAGCGGCAGGCGCCAACGGCCGGGGGCCGGGGGGTTGAGGTCGGGTGGGGTTGCGTGCATCCCGCGCGGTCAGGTTGGGCTCGGGGCGGTGATCAGGGCGTGGCTTCTTGCACCGCGAGCCCAATGCGCGCCACCCCGGCGCGCTGCAGCGCGTCCATGGCCTCGATCACCGTCTCGTAGCGCAGGCTGCGGTCGGCGCTGATGATCACCGGCGTCGCTGCGGGTGTGGGCGCTGCGGCCGCATCAGCGGGCGCAGTGGCGGCAGCGGCTTGCAGGGCCAGCACCCGGGCCGGCAGCTGCTCCAGCGTCAGCGCCTGCGCTGGGCCGGTGGCGGTGCTGTCGCGCAACTCGATCTGACCTTGCGCGTCGATCACCACGTGGATGAAGCGCTCGGGCTGGCGCGCGGCTTGGCCAACGCCGGGCAGCTCGATCTGCCCCGGGACGATCAAGGTGGCCGTCACCATAAAAATGATCAGCAGCACCAGCATCACGTCGATGAACGGCACCATGTTGATCTGGCTCATGGTGCGGCGGCCTCGGCCTCGGGTGGCGACGGCGGGCATGGTGCGCGGTGCTCCGTGTGCTCAGCGCCCGCCCGCCGGCGCCGCCGGAGCAGTGGCCCCCGGTTGGCCTTGGGTGGCGACGTTGCGCTGCAAAATGTTGGAGAACTCGTCGATGAAGCTCTCCATGCGGTTGGCGGCGCGGTCGATGTCGTGCGCAAAGCGGTTGTAGGCCACCACGGCCGGGATGGCGGCAAACAGGCTGATGGCAGTGGCCACCAGCGCTTCGGCGATGCCTGGCGCGACCACAGCCAGCGTCACCTGCGCCATGGCGCCGATGCCGGTGAAGGCGTGCATGATGCCCCAGACGGTGCCAAACAAACCCACGTAAGGCGCCACCGAGCCCACCGAGCCCAAGAACGACATATTGGCCTCGAGCGCATCGACCTCGCGCTGCAGGCTGGCGCGCATGGCGCGGCGGGCGCCGTCGAGCAGCGCGTCGGGCTGGCTGACGCGGCGGTCGCGCAGCTTGTGGAACTCGCGCATGCCGCTGGCAAAGATGCGCTCGGTCGGGCTGGCATCGGCAGCGCGTTGCAGCGCCGCTTGGTAGAGCTCGTTGAGCTGGCCGCCAGACCAGAAATCGCGCTCGAACTCGTCGCTTTGGCGTTGCACGCGGCGCAGCAGCAGACCTTTGCGAAAAATCGCCGCCCAGCTCAGGATCGAGGCCAGGATGAGCAACAGCACCACCGCCTGCACCACCCAGGTGGCTTCGAGCATCAGTTGGATGACGGAAAAATCCGGTTTCATGATTGATTCAGCAAATGGACCAAGGCCGGCGGCAGCCGCAGCGGTCTGAGCGTGGCGGCATCGACCCAGCCAATGCGGATGGTGGCCTCGCACAGCAGCTCGGCCACCGTGGGCTCATGCGGGGCGGCGGCCTGGCTGGGCTGCGGCGGCCACAGGCGCGCCTCTTGGTGAAGTGTCAGGGCGGCGCGCCCGAGTTCCGTGACGCGCGCACTCACTTGCAACAAATCGTCGAGCCGCGCCGGGCGCTGGTAGCGCAGCGCGGTCTCGCTGACCACGAACACGCCCCCGGTCTGCTCGCGCAGGCGCTGCTGCTCCAGCCCGAGGCTGCGCAACCACTCGGTGCGGGCGCGCTCGAAAAACTTGAGGTAATTGGCGTAAAAAACGATGCCGCCGGCGTCGGTGTCTTCCCAATAGACGCGCACCGGCCAGTGAAAAGGCTGTGACATGGCTGTAGCCCTCAGACGGGCGGCGCCGGCAGCGGGCGCGCAGGGCCCGGTGCGGGGCTGCGGTTGGGGCGGGTGGCGGCGTCGCGCTGCACCTCGGCGCTGCGCCACTGCGGCGCCAGCTGGTTGAGCACGCCGTTGACGTACTTGTGGCCGTCGGTGCCGCCAAAAGATTTGGCCAGCTCGATGCACTCGTTGAGCACCACGCGCCAAGGCACGTCGAGGCAGTGCTGCAGCTCGTAGGCCCCGATCCACAGCACCGCGTGCTCGATCGGCGACAGCTCGACCAACGGCCGGTCGAGCAGCGGCTCCAGCGCCACGTCGAGCGCGGGCGCGCTGGCGATGCAGCCGTGCAGCAGCGCGTCGTAGTGCACGCTGTCGGCCTTATGAAAACCGCTGAGCTCGCGCGTGAAGGCGTCAATGTCGCTGGCGGCGTTGCGCCCGACCAGATGCTGATAGAGCGCCTGCACGGCAAATTCTCGCGCCCGGGTGCGCGCCGATTTGTCCGCCGCCTTGCGCGGCTTGGGGGCCTCCGGGGCTGGTGCAGGGCCCACCGCCGCATGCGCGGGGGCGGTCATGCGCGCCCCCACTGCTGCAGCAGGCGCGCCATTTCCACCGCCACCCGGGCCGCGTCCACCCCTTTGTCCACTTGGCGCGCTTGCGCTTGCGCTAGGTTTTCGGTGCTCAGCACGGCGTTGGCCAGCGCAATGCGGTGGTCCAGCGCCACCCGGCTGATGCCGGCTGCGCTCTCGTTGCAGACCAGCTCGAAGTGGTAGGTTTCACCCCGAATCACGCAGCCCAGCGCCACCAGCGCGTCGAAGCGCCCGCTGGCGGCCAGCGCCTGCAGCGCCAGCGGCAGCTCGAGCGCGCCCGGCACTTGCAGGTATTCGATCTGTTCGGGGGTCACGCCCAGGCGCAGCAGCTCGGCGCGGCAGGCTTGGGCCAGCGCGTCGGTCACCTCGTGATTGAAGCGCGCCTGCACCAGCGCAACGCGCAAGCCGCGGCCGTCGAGCGCGTCGGCACGGCCTTTGTCTGCACCCTGCATCTCAATGTCCTTTGTTCAAAAAACCGCTCACTTCCAGCCCGTAGCCGGTCATGCTCGGCATGCGCCGGGGCGCACCCAGCAGGCGCATTTTGTGCACCCCGCAGTGGCGCAAAATTTGCGCCCCGATGCCGTAGGTGCGCAAGTCCAGCCCACTGCGGCCGCGCTCGGGCGCTTGGGTGGCGCGGGCCGTGCCCTCAAACTGCGCGAGCAGCTGCTCGGCGCTCTCGCCGCAGTTGAGCAGCACCACCACGCCGCGCCCCTGCGCGTCCATGTGGCGCAGGCTGGCCTCGAGCGACCACGAGTGCATGCCGCGCCCGACTTCGAGCGCATCGAGCACGCTCAGCGGCTCGTGCACGCGCACGCAGACCTCGTCTTGCGGCGCCCAGGTTCCCTTGACCAGCGCCAGATGCAGCGCCGGGCTGGTCTGGTCGCGAAAGGCGTGCGCCGTGAACTCGCCGCTGGCGGTGAGCAGGCTGCGGCTGCCGATGTGCTGCACCAGGCTTTCGGTGCGGCTGCGGTGCTCGATCAGGTCGGCGATGGTGCCGATTTTGAGCCCATGCACGGCCGCAAAGCGCTGCAGGTCGGGCAGGCGCGCCATGCTGCCGTCGTCGTTCATGATCTCGCAGATCACCGCCGCCGGGCTGCAGCCGGCCAGCGCGGCGAGGTCGCAGCCGGCCTCGGTGTGGCCAGCGCGCAGCAGCACGCCGCCATCGACCGCTTGCAGCGGGAAGATGTGGCCCGGTTGCACCAGGTCGGCCGGGCGCGCGTCGGGGGCCACCGCGGCTTGCACGGTGCGGGCGCGGTCGGCGGCCGAGATGCCGGTGGTCACGCCCTCGGCGGCCTCGATCGAGACCGTAAAGGCCGTGCCCATCTTGGTGCCGTTGCGCGCCACCATGGGCGGCAGTTGCAGCCGCTCGCAGCGCTCGCGCGTGAGCGTCAGGCAGATCAGGCCGCGGCCAAAACGGGCCATGAAGTTGATCGCCTCGGGCGTGACGTGATCCGCGGCGAGCACCAGGTCGCCCTCGTTTTCGCGGTCTTCTTCATCGACCAAGATCACCATGCGGCCGGCGCGCAGTTCGGCAACGATCTCGGCCACGGGCGCAATGGCGACCGGTTCGGGGCTGGGTGTGTTCATGCTGGGGTTTTGAGCATGCGCGCCACGTAGCGCGCAATCAGGTCGATTTCGAGGTTGACCGGCTGGCCGGCCTGCAACTGGCCCAGCGTGGTGTGGCTGAGCGTGTGCCCGATCAGGTTGAGGTGGCATTCGCAGCCCTCGGGGCGGTCGTACACCGCGTTCACGGTCAGGCTCACGCCGTTGACGGTGAGCGAACCCTTGCTGGCCAGGTACGGCGCCAGCGCCGGCGGGGCCAGCAGGTGCAGCGCCCAGCTCTCGCCCACCGGGGCAAAGTGCAGCACACGGCCCACCGCATCCACATGCCCGGTGACGATGTGGCCGCCGAGCCGGTCTTGGGCGCGCAGCGCTTGCTCCAGATTGACCGCGCCCGGGCGATCGAGGCCCGCCGTGTGCGCCAGCGATTCGGCCGAGACCTCGACCGTGAACTCGTGCGCTGACAGGTCGAGCGTGGTCACGGTCATGCAGGCGCCGTTGAGGGCGATGCTGTCGCCCAAGCCCACCCCGGCCAAATAGCCCGGCGGGGTTTGGATGCACAGTCGCTTGCCGTGCTGCGCCGTAGCGCCTAGCGGATGGACGGCGGTGATGCGCCCCACCCCGGTGATGATGCCGGTGAACATAGGGCGCTATTGTCGCACTTCATCGACCAGGGTCTTGAACTCGTCGATGTCTTGGAAGCTGCGATAGACGCTGGCAAAGCGGATGTAGGCCACCTGATCGATTTTTTTGAGCTCGCGCATCACCATCTCTCCCAGCCGCTGCGAGGCCACCTCGCGCTGCCCGAGTTGCAGCAGGGCTTCTTCGATGCGCTCGATGGCGGCGTCGATCTGCTGCGTGCTCACCGGGCGCTTGCGCAGCGCCAGGGCGAAGCTGGCGCGCAGCTTGGCGGCGTCGTAGTCGATGCGCCGGCCGTCTTTTTTGACCACCAGCGGCAGCGCCAACTCGGGCCGCTCGTAGGTGGTAAAGCGCCTGTCGCAGGCCGGGCAGCGGCGCCGGCGGCGCACGTGTTGCCCGTCTTCAGCCACCCGGGTTTCGGCCACTTGGGTGTCGGGGTGGCTGCAAAAAGGGCATTTCATGCCCGGCCCCCATCAGCCATAGACCGGGAAGCGCGCGGTCAGGGCGTGCACCTGGGCGCGCACGGCCTCCAGCGCGGCTTCATCGCGCGGGTGGTCGAGCACGTCGGCCACCAGGTTGGCGGTCAGGCGCGCTTCGTCGTCTTTGAAGCCGCGCGTGGTCAGGGCCGGGGTGCCGATGCGCACGCCGCTGGTGACCATCGGTTTTTCGGGGTCGTTGGGGATGGCGTTTTTGTTGATCGTCATGTGCGCCCGACCCAGCACCGCCTCGGCCTCTTTGCCGGTGATGCCCTTGGCGCGCAGATCGACCAGCATGACGTGGCTTTCGGTGCGCCCGCTGACGATGCGCAGGCCGCGCTCGGTCAGGGTCTGGGCCATGATCTGGGCGTTGCGCAGCACCTGCTGCTGGTAGGCCTTGAACTCGGGTTGCAGCGCCTCTTTGAAGGCCACCGCCTTGGCGGCGATCACGTGCATCAGCGGCCCGCCTTGCAGGCCCGGGAAGATGGCGCTGTTGATGGCTTTCTCAAACTCGGCCTTCATCAGGATGATGCCGCCGCGCGGGCCGCGCAGGCTCTTGTGCGTGGTCGAGGTCACGACGTCGGCGTGCGGCACCGGGTTGGGATAGACGCCGGCGGCGATCAGCCCGGCGTAGTGCGCCATATCGACCAAAAACACCGCCCCCACCTCTTTGGCGATGCGGGCAAAGCGCTCGAAGTCGATGCGCAGGCTGTAGGCCGAAGCCCCGGCGATGATCAGCTTGGGCCGGTGCGCGCGCGCCTTGGCCTCCATGGCTTCGTAGTCGATCTCCTCTTGGGCATTGAGGCCGTAAGAAACCGCGTTGAACCACTTGCCGCTCATGTTGAGCGCCATGCCGTGCGTCAGGTGCCCGCCTTCGGCCAAGCTCATGCCCAAGATGGTGTCGCCGGGCTTGAGGAAGGCCAAAAACACCGCCTCGTTGGCCGAAGCGCCGCAGTGCGGCTGCACGTTGGCGGCGTCGGCGCCAAAGAGCTGCTTGAGGCGGTCGATGGCCAGTTGCTCGGCCACATCGACGTGCTCGCAGCCACCGTAATAGCGCTTGCCCGGGTAGCCTTCGGCGTATTTGTTGGTCAGCTGCGTGCCTTGCGCCGCCATCACCGCTGGGCTGGCGTAGTTTTCGCTGGCGATGAGCTCGATGTGTTGCTCTTGGCGCAGGTGTTCGGCTTGGATGGCGGCCCAGATTTCGGGGTCGGTGTGGGCGATGGTGGTAGAACGGGAGTACATAGATGGCGGTGTGTGTGGGCCGTTTTTTGGCCGATTTGGGCCGTACTTGGCCGGTGCGCGCAGCCCTTGCAGGGCCCCTGATTTTATCAGGAGGGCAGCGATTGCGCCGGGTAGGGGCTGGTGTCGGCCGGGGCCTTGGCTTCCCGTTCGGCGGCCGTCAGCGGGACGATGTCCAAGGTGGCGGGGGCCACGGCATCGGGCACCACACCAGGCGCGGGCATTTGCGCGGCGTCGGTGACAGCGGACGGGCTGCTGGCGCTGGCCGTGCCCAAAGTGCGCCGCTGCCCGGAATTGAAGCCCACGCGCTGCCCCGCTGCCACGCGGTGCAGCCGGTCGCGCTCCGAGAGCACGCGGTCGATGTAGTCGCGCCCGTCGGTGGTCACCGCCCCCACATACAAGCGCAGCCCGCCCTCGATCGAGCCGGAGCGGCGGATGGTGTCGCGCAAAATCATGGCACCCACGCGCAAGTTGGTGAGCGGGTCGAACACCGCCAGGTTGCCGCCAAAATCTTCGAGCTTGGCGCTGTGCACCCGCGTCATCACCTGCATCAAGCCCTGCGCGCCCACCGGACTGGCGGCAAAGGGGTTGAAGCGCGACTCCATGGCCATCACGGCCAAGATCAGTTTCGGGTCCAGATCGAGCTGCTCGCCCACCACGTAGGCCTCGGCCACCAGCGCGCTCATCGGCTCTTTGGCCACCCGGTATTTGCGGCTCAACCAGTCGGCCACGCGCTGCTGCTGGCTGGTCAGATCACTCGGGTCGGCCACGGTCACGCGCTCGATCGCACGGGGTTCGACCGTCACCTCTACTGCGGCCAACTGGCGCTGCAGCAGCCAGCCCAGGGTGTGGTACTCCAGCCCTTGGCGCAACTGGGGCTGCAGGGCCAGCGCGCCCAGAGCCAGCACCAGCGCCAGCCCGAGCAACAGCAGGCTGCCGCGGCCCAAGCGCAGCAGGCGCTGCAACCGGGAAGCGACGCTGCGCTGAGCAGGCGCGTCGGGTGGGCTTTGCAGCGCCGTGTCAGAAGGCCCAAAAAAACGGGCCAAAGTGGATGCAGTCAAGGCAACTCCTTTAACGTTGCCCAAGCTCCAAACCCAGCGCAAAGCGGTGCGCATTGGGGGCTTGAAATGGGCAAACGTGGGTTGGGCCGAAGCGGCACCGTGAGGGCGCCAGCTCGGCAGTCTCTGGGGCAAACGGGCCTCGAGAGCACGGCACCAGGGCGAAGATGCGCGGATGGTAGGGGCCTCAAAATACCCTGTCAAGACTTTAGAATCTATTTTTCATGATTTAAATGCATATAAAGATCCAGCCTACGGCTCGTACACAGACTTGCAGGAAGGGAAGCCGAGTCAAAAGGCGCAAAAATATTCATCGACAAAAATTTTTCGATAGTGAAATTTTTCTGCTCAGCCAGCCCCCGATCGGCTAAAGTGAAGTCGTTGGCTTTGGCGCCTTGATTTTTACAGCCCTAGCCGACCACTGCCCGCGCTGTAGGTTTCTCTCAGCGCCCGGCAACTGGAACGCAAGCAATCCCTTGCTTGCGACGCGGTGCGACCAACACCCTCCGCCGCGTCACCGGGCTCGAAGTGTCTTCGGCCCAACGGCCTCGGTAGGTTCAGCCTGCCGGGGCCGTTTGCGTTTATGGCCAGCGCTCAGTCCGCCGTGGCGCGGCGGCGCACGTGGTCGAGGTAGGCGGCGCCATCGGGTGGTCGGCCGCTGCGCTGACTCTCCCAGAGCATGCGCCCCAGGCACTCCATCACCTCGTGCTGCGCCGCGTGCACGCTGCCGCGGCGCGCCGTCAGCAGCTCCACCGCCTGCCGGATGCCCGGTGGCTGGTCGATCGAGCACTGCTCACTGATGCTCAGGTGCATGGACAAGTGCAAAAAGGGGTTGTCGCGCGGCGGCACCTGAACTTGCCCCGGCCCCGGCCCCGGCCCCTGCATGGCCTGCAAGGCGGCATCGAGGTCGGCCAGCTCGGCGTGGTACTCGGGGTGGCGCTCGATCCACTGACCGGCCAGCACCTCGATCGGCTCGAGCGCCGCTTGCTGGCCCAGTTTGGCATAGACGCCGCAAAAAAAACGCCGCACATCGGCTTGTGAGGGTTCAAACATGGTCCGATTGTCGCCCCTGCTCACCCCGGATGCAGCGGCGCCTTCAGATTTTCCAGGGCGGCACCACCCAATTGCGCCACAGCGCCAGCGCGCGCAGGCCAAAGGTGACCACCACGCACAGCAGCATCGCCTGCTCGGACGAACCGCTCCAGTGCCACCAACCCACATAGACCCAGCCACCCACGAAGGCACAGATCGCATAGGGTTTGTGGTCGTTGAAGGCGCTGGGGATTTCGTTGCACACCACGTCGCGCAGCACGCCGCCAAACACGCCCGTGACCACGCCCATGAGCACGGCCACCAGCTCGGGCATGCCCACGGCCAGCGCTTTGCTCACGCCGATGGCAGCGAACAAGCCCAGCCCCAGCGCGTCGGGCCACTGCATGGCGCGCTCGGTGGGCGCAAAATGGCGCTGGCGCATGAACAGCACCGCCAACAGGCACAGAATCAGCAGCACCCAGAGCCAATGCTGATGCTCGACCCAAAAGAACGGGCGCTGATCGAGCAGCAAATCGCGCAACGTGCCGCCGCCAAAAGCGGTCAGAAAGGCCACCGTGAACACCCCGACCAGATCGAGCCGCTTGTGCGCCGCCGCCAGCAAGCCCGACAGGGCCCCGGCCAGCACGGCCCCAGACTCGATCACGACGTTCAAATGTTGAAACCAGTGCAGCAGCTCTTGCATGGGGAGGGTGAAGTGAAGGGGGGTGCTGGTGGTAGAGTCGGCCAACCGCATACGTTTGGAGCAGCCGCATGACCGTGATCGTCGTCGCCAACCCCAAGGGCGGAGTGGGCAAATCCACTCTGTCCACTCAAGTGGCGGGCTATCTGGCTCGGCGCGGACACACGGTGCTGCTGGGAGACTCGGACCGGCAGCAGTCGGCCAGCCGCTGGCTCGCCTTGCGGCCCAAGCAAGCGCGGCCTATTGTGACATGGGACGCCAGCCACAGCGACAACCTGAAACCGCCGCCCGGCACCACCCACGTGGTGCTCGACACCCCCGCCGGCCTGCATGGGCGCGACCTCAAAGAGGTGCTCAAGCGCGCCGACAAGCTGCTGATTCCGCTGCAGCCGAGCGTGTTCGACATCATGGCGACGCAAGACTTCGTGGCCGAGCTGCAAGAGCGCCGGCGCAGCGTGGGCCTGCCGATCGGGGTGGTGGGGATGCGAGTCGATGCGCGCACGCTCTCGGCCGAAAAGCTGCGCGCCTTCGTGCAAGGGCTCGAGCTGCCGGTGCTCACCTATCTGCGCGACACGCAAAACTACATCAACCTCGCCGGCCAAGGGCTGACGCTGTTCGACGTGGCACCCGGGCGGGTGCAGCGCGACCTCGAACAGTGGCTGCCGATCTGTCGCTGGCTGGAGCAATAAGCGCCCCAGCCGTTGGCTTTCAGCCGGGCGCGGGGATTGGACCGGGTACAGCGGCAGCCGGCTCGCCGCCAGCAAAACCCTGCTGGCGCCAGGCCTCAAAGGCCACCACCGCCACCGCGTTGGACAAATTCAGGCTGCGTTGGCCCGGCCGCATCGGCAGGCGCAGGCGCTGCTCCGGCGCGATTTGCGCCAGCAGTTCGGGCGGCAAACCGGCCGTCTCGCAACCAAACACGAAGCAATCGCCGGGCGCGTAACGCGGCTCGAAGGCCGAGCGCTGCGCCAGGCTGCTGAACGCAAACAGCCGCTGCGGGTCGGGTTGCTGCTGCGCCAGAAACGCGGCCCAGTCGGCATAGCGGCGCACGGCGGCGTACTCGTGATAATCCAGCCCGGCGCGGCGCAGGTGCTTGTCGTCCATGGCAAAACCCAACGGCTCGATCAGGTGCAGGGCGCAGCCGGTGTTGGCGCTCAGGCGGATGGCGTTGCCGGTGTTGGGCGGGATTTCGGGGTGAACCAGGACGAGGTTGAACATGGGGTGGATAAGTTGCTGCTGGCTAGGGTTGCAGCAGGCCTGTGGCACCGGTTGCAGCTAAGTATTCGGGTAGTTCGATTTTCCAATGGGGCAGCAGCACCAAATCACACACCACGCTCGGCTGCCCCGCAAGCTCCAGCTCCAACTCGCCCACCCGTTCGCCCTGGTCCACGCCAAAGGCCGAGGTCATGAGTTGCAACACGGCCTTTTTGTACTCGGTGTCGTCGTTGCCCGCTAGGTGCTGGCCCTTCACTTCCAAGACCACCACGCGGCTGGCGTGGGCTTCGTGCTGAACCGAAAAAATGAAATCGGGGTAAACCTTCTCGCGCCGCCAGCCTTGCATTGCATAGTGGCTGCGGGCCACGTTGCGGTGCCACCATTGCAGGGCCTGATTCGCATCGAGGTACACCGCAACCTCGCGCTCGTCCGGACTCGAAAAATCGCCCTTGTAGATGGGAGAGAACAGACTCTTGGCCAGCGGACCCCCGCTGGCCCCAGGCAACTGATCGGCACCCACGGGCTCATAGGTCTCGGCTTGGAGCGGCATGCGCCAGTTCTTGCCGTCCGTCCGCAGCCGGAACTGAATGCGCCCGGCGCGCACCTCGGCACGAAACAGGGCTTCGGCCATGGCGTCGCGCTGGGTTTGCAGCCACTGGCGCAGCGCTTCAATCACCAGACCGGCAATCTCGCCCAGTTTGGCATCAGTGAAACCACGCAGGCGCAAACCATCCAGCACTTGGCCAATCATGGCGCGGCCCCACCAGGGGTTGGGAACGATGTCGCAGACCATGCGCACGGCGTAGGGGATGTCTAGACGCAGCACTTCTTGGCTGTCCTCACCGGCCGCATCGACAATGCGCTCGCTCCCCTGATCGACCAAGCGAATCCGGCGCATTTGCCGGTCCGCGCCTGCGGCGTTCAAAGGAATGCGCTGCACGAACGGCGTGACATCCAAGTCAGACCAGTCCAGCGCGTACAGGATGTCTTCTTCATAGTCCAGCGGGCGGACTGTGCCGTCGAGCACGCGCAACACCAAGGGCAGGAAGATCTCCCGCTGGGCAAACACAGGGCGCCGCTGTATGGGGCGCGGCTCGCGCCCGCCGCTGCCGTCAGGGGTCTTGATCTCCTTCACCAGATCGGCCATGCCCTCCTCTTCCAGGCCCTTTTTGATGGCGTCCAGCACCTCGGCGGTGTTGGCGTGGTGGGTGATGACGTAGCACTCATCCAAAGCGGGCACGCCCGTCTTTTCTGCATGGGGTTGCCGCAGAATGCGCCCCACCAGTTGCGTCATAGCCGCTAGGTTGGCACTGGCGGCCAGTGCGCACAGCACGTAGGCAAAGGGGCAGTCCCAGCCCTCTTGCAAGGCCTGCTTGGTGATGATCACGCGCACCCGGTTGAGCGGGCTCATCAGGTCGGTGTTCTCGGGGTCGGCCAGATCGTTGGTGTCGGCCGTCTTGATGGCGATTTCCGCCTCGTCCATCGCGCCCACCGTGGTCAGCCACTGCTTCACGTCCAGCGCGTGCACGCGGGTGCCGTCGCGTTGGTCCTGCCCGGTGCGCTCTACCTGCACCAGCAGGATGGGGCGGATGTAGCGCCCACTGTCGGCTTGAAACCGCCGTGCCGTGGTATCCAGTAGGTTCAGGCGCTCCAATCCGGCGGCCAAGGTGTTGCGCCAGTCGGTTCCGGCGCGCGGGTCGAGGTTCATGGGCATCTTGATCATGCCCTCGCGGTCCAGATCGATGCCGCTGACTTCCACCAGCACGTTGGCGTGCCGTGCCGGGTTGGGGTTGCGCCCGTTGGTCGCGGCCACGTCTTTGGGCGTGGCGGTCAGTTCCAGCACAAAGCACGGGTTGAAGCCGTACAGGGTTTTGTAGGCCAGAGGGGACACGGCCTTGTGGCCCTCGTCCATGATGACCACCGGGCGGATGAGCCGCAAGGCGTTGCCCAACGAATCCTTGACTTGGGGCCACGAGTAGGCCGCGCCTGCCAGGTCGTAGATATCTAGGTTGGGCGTGCGCCTTAAGGCTTCGGCGTGTGCCTCTTGGTCGCCCTCGGGAGGGAAGAAACCCACCACGTCGCCACGGTCGCGGAACATGCGCAGCGAATTTTTATTTTCGCGGCTACCCGACTGCAACATCAACAGCATCACGCACAGGTGCTGCGCCACATCGCGGGCGTCTAAATGGTCGTCTTTTTCCAGAATGCGCACGGCATTACCCGAAAGCACGTCCAGCATTTGCCGCAACGGGTGCTGCCGGTTGACGAGTTGGCGCTTGGTCTGGGTGTAGATGGCCTCGTTGGGCACGATCCACAGCACAAAGCCTCGGCTCTGCCCCAGGTAGGTGCCAAAAATCTTGGACAGCGCGGCCACGCCCAAAAAGGTCTTGCCGCCCCCGGTGGGTACTTTGAACACCACATTGGGCACAGGCCGGCCGACACCGTCCAATCGCTCAGAAAACGGGATGCCTTGCCGGGATGGAGGCAAGCACTTGGCTGCGGCCATGGCTGCCCATGCCTCCTTGGGGAAATCGGGCACAGGCCGTATCAGGTCGGGGTCGTCTTCGCCCACATTGGCAGCAGCGATCTTGTCGGCCCGCTGCTTCTGAGCCGACAGCGCGGTCAAATACGCATCGAGTGCAGCGAGCACGCGGCCCTGGTAGTCCAGATCGCGCAAGGCCATGTCAGCCCCTCTCGGCGCGGTAGAGCGCCCACGGCAGCGGGGCAAACTCCACGGCTAGGCCGGCCGCGACCAGCAACCTTTGCGACACAAACTTGGCCGGGGCAAACACCAGTTGCTTTTTGCCGGGCTTGGCGGCCACAAAATCCTGCGCCTTGGCCATGGTCAGAGCGGCCTCGCGCGACTGCAAAAACTGCAGCTCCGGCTTGTAAATCAGCCAGACGTGGTACTGGGCGGACTCGCCAAGGTAGCCAATACCCGCGGCCTGATCCAGCGCTAAGGCAGCGGGTTGCATGGCCTCGTTGGTGGCCATGTGGTACAGCAAGGCCCCCAACTGGTCGAACGATGGCAGGTGTTCGCCGGTCAGCATCCGGTCCATGTCCACCGCTGCACCCAGGGTGCAGTAGGTGAACTCGCCGCCCAGGCCTGCCATGCGCTCGGTGATCTGCTTGACGCCCTCCACCAGCAGCACGCCGTCCTTGACCTTCTTATCCAGCCTATCGTATTGCGAGCCTTCTAGGTTTTCGATCGCCGCGATGTCGTGCAGCAGTCGGTCGGCGTTCCTCAAGTCGGTGAAGGTCAGGGACCTTTGCATCAACTCGACTCGGTGGTTCCCCTGGTAGGCGTAGCCCTGGCTGACGCGACGTATGCGCTCGGCAGTTAATGAGTCGGCATAGGCCTCACACTCCACGAGGATGAACTTGCGCTCGCCACCGTCGGCCTTGTTTGCCGCCAGAACCGCATGACCTGTCGTACCAGACCCGGCAAACGAATCCAGAATGATGGAGTGTTCGGTGGTAGCAAGTTCAAGCACACGCTGCAATAGGCCAACTGGCTTTGGAGTAACGAACACATCATCGTGTCCCTCTTGCCCCATGATTTCAATGAGGTGCTTTTTTGCGTCTTGCGTATGACCTACCTCGGTCCAATCCCAAAATGTTTGAGGCACCCTTCCAGCCTTGACCTCCGACAGAAAGATTTTTGGTGCAGGTACGTTGTTGCCGTCCTCACCCCACCAGATACGCCCATCTCTATCCAACTCCCAGAACTTTTCCTCAGAGACTCGCCAGTAGGAGCCAGCGGGTGGACCGTCTATGACTCGACCGCTTGGGCAAGTAACGGAGTAAGAACCCTTGCTGTAATAGTTACGTGCCGCTAGGTTGTTTGGGCGCCATGGCCCGCGAGGGTCTCCGGTATCACGGTACGCTGCGTTTTGAGCGTCGGTTCGAGCCAAAAGGTTGGGAGACCAAACGGTCGCGTTTTTGGCGTAAACGATCACGTAGTCGTGATCTTCGGAAAAATGCCTCGCACTGCTTTTGGGTGCGTAGTTTTTCCGCCAGATACAGGTGGCCACGAAGTTGCTCTCACCAAAGATGCTGTCGAGCAGAGACCGGGCGCGGTGCACCTCGTTATCGTCCAGCGTGATCCATATGCTCCCCGCCTCACCCAACAACTCATGCAGCAACCGAAGGCGCGGCCACATCATGGCGCACCACTTGTCATGCCGAAGGCCATCCTCGATGCCGATGGGGTTGGACTTCAGCCACTCCTGCATCATGGAGCTGTTGACGTTGTCGTTGTAGCACCAGCCTTCGTTGCCGGTGTTGTAGGGCGGGTCGATGAACACGCAATCCACCTTGCCGGCATACATGGGCAGCAGCGCCTTCAAAGCGTGCAGGTTGTCGCCGTGAATCACGAGGTTGCCGTCCAGACGCGGCGTGCCGATGGATTTGGCTGCGTCGGGCACCAACGGCCGGTGCGGCACCGCCAGATGGTGGTTGAAGACAAACTCCTTGCCCTTGAAGTTGAGTTCGGACATGCGGTTCCCTGAAAAATAGGCCAACAATAGTACAAGCCGAAGGGTAGCGCTTGCCGGCGCGCTCATTTTAGGTGAGCACAGCCTTGGCGCACCGGCTTATTCCAACGCGCGGGGCTGGAGCGCTGGGGGCGGTTGGCCGATTTTTGGCCGCGCAGCGGACGGCATGAGGCCGACTGCCCCCAGCGCCCCAGCCCTTACCCCCACGGCGGTTCACCATGACCGGAGCATGATTTTCAGGCACATGGCACGGCTCGGCCTTGTGCGCAACGCACCCTGATTCCATGCGTCCCTGATTCCATGCGTTTTGGGCTTAACCGAGTGCCATGACGGTCAGCCCCCGCCTTTGCTTGCGCACTTAATCGAGGCGGTTGAGCAGGGCTGCGGCCTGGCTTTCGTCGCCCCCTTGCAGCGGCGCCGGGGTGCGGGCAAACACCAAGGCGCTGACCCGGGCGGCGCCGGCGTCGAGCAGGTGCCGGGCGGCGGCTTGCAGCGTGGCCCCGGTGGTGAGCACGTCATCGACCAGCACCCAGTGCCCACCCTTGAGCGCGCTGCGCTGGCGCGGGTTGACGGCAAAGGCCTGCTGCGCATGGGCCAGGCGCGCGGCGCGGCCCAGTTCGTGCTGCACCTGCTGGGTCTCGCGGTGCAGCAGCGCCGTGGGCAGCGCGGGCAAGCCGCTTGCGCGCTGCAACTCACGCGCCAGCTCCCACGCCTGGTTGTAGCCGCGTTCGGCCTGCCGGGTGGGGCTGAGCGGAATCGGCAACAGGCCGTCGGCCTGCGTGAGCAGATCGTGCGCCTGCGGGTTTTGCCGCATCAGCTGCGCCAGCGCATGGGCCCAAGCGGGCTGGGCGCGAAACTTGAACTGCGCCACCACATCGACCCACGGCCACTCGTAGCTCACGCGCGCCACGCACTGCGCCAGCGGGCCCGGGCCGGCTTCGGTGCAACGGATGCACAGCACCAGCCCCGGCGCCAGCGCCAAGGCGCACTGCGGGCAGCGCGGCAGCAAGCGCGCGTACTGGCCGCAGCAATCGGGGCAGACGGCGCTGCGGCCCCAGCTGCGGCAGACGGCGCACAGGGTGGGAAGGGGCAGGCGGTGCAACAAGCGCAGCATGGTCGGCTGGCCCCAAGTGCCCCAAGCCCCAAACCCTAGCCGGCTTTAGTTGCGGCTCTGGTCCACCAGCTTGTTTTTGGCGATCCAGGGCATCATGGCGCGCAGTTGCCCGCCCACGACCTCGATCGGGTGCGCCGCCGTGTTGCGCCGCCGCGCCGTCATGCTCGGGTAGTTCAGGCTGCCTTCTTGGATGAACATCTTGGCGTAGTCGCCGTTCTGGATGCGCTTCAAGGCATTGCGCATGGCCGCGCGCGACTGCTCGTTGATGACCTCGGGGCCGGTGACGTACTCGCCAAACTCGGCGTTGTTGCTGATCGAGTAGTTCATGTTGGCGATGCCGCCTTCGTACATCAGATCGACAATCAGCTTGAGCTCGTGCAGGCACTCGAAGTAGGCCATCTCGGGGGCGTAGCCGGCTTCGGTCAGGGTTTCGAAGCCCATTTTCACCAGCTCCACCGCGCCGCCGCAGAGCACGGCTTGCTCGCCAAAGAGGTCGGTCTCGGTCTCTTCTTTGAAGCTGGTTTCGATGATGCCGGCCTTGCCGCCGCCGTTGGCCATGGCGTAGGAGAGCGCCAGATCGCGCGCTTTGCCGGATGGGTCTTGGTGCACCGCCACCAGGTGCGGCACGCCGCCGCCTTGGGTGTAGGTGTTGCGCACGGTGTGGCCGGGGGCTTTGGGGGCGACCATCCAGACGTCGAGGTCGGCGCGCGGGTTCACTTGGTTATAGTGGACGTTGAAGCCGTGGGCAAAAGCCAGCGAAGCGCCTTTTTTGATGTGGGGCTCGATCTGGTTTTTATAGACGGCGCCGATCTGCTCATCGGGCAGCAGCACCATCACCACGTCGGCGGCGGCCACGGCCGCGTTCACTTCTTGCACTTGCAAGCCGGCCTTGCCGACCTTGTCCCACGAGGCACCGCCCTTGCGCAGGCCCACCACCACTTTAACGCCGCTGTCGTTGAGGTTTTGCGCGTGCGCGTGGCCTTGGCTGCCGTAGCCGATGATGGCCACGGTCTTGCCCTTGATCAGGCTGAGGTCACAGTCTTTGTCGTAGAAAACTTTCATGCTCGAGGCTCCAAATGAAAAGGGGGTTGATGATACGGGGCGCGGGCTTCAAACCCGCAAAATGCGCTCGCCGCGCCCGATGCCGCTCGGGCCGGTGCGCACGGTTTCGAGGATGGAACTGCGCTCGAGCGCCTGCAAAAAGGCGTCGTTTTTGGCCTGGTCACCGGTGAGTTCGACGGTGTAGCTCTTGTCGGTCACGTCGATGATGCGGCCACGGAAGATGTCGGCCATGCGCTTCATCTCCTCGCGCTCCTTGCCCACCGCGCGCACCTTGACCAGCATCAGTTCGCGCTCGGTGTAGGCGCCTTCGGTCAGGTCCACCACCTTGACCACTTCGATCAGGCGGTTGAGGTGCTTGGTGATCTGCTCGATCACTTCGTCGGAACCGGCGGTCTGGATCGTCATGCGCGACAGCGATGCGTCTTCGGTCGGGGCCACGGTGAGCGACTCGATGTTGTAGCCGCGCGCCGAAAACAGCCCCACCACCCGCGACAGCGCGCCGGCTTCGTTTTCCAGCAAAACGGAAATGATGTGTTTCATGCTCTGCACTCCAGTTCCGGGCTTCAAAGGTCTTCGCTGCCGAGCAGCATTTCGGTGATGCCCTTGCCGGCCTTGACCATCGGGAACACGTTTTCGGTCGGGTCGGTGCGAAAGTCCATGAACACCGTGCGGTCCTTGAGCGCGCGCGCCTCGCGCAGCGCCGGCTCCACGTCTTGCGGGCGCTCGATCAGCATGCCGACGTGGCCGTAGGCCTCGGCCAGCTTGACGAAGTTGGGCAGCGCGTCCATGTAGCTGTGGCTGTAGCGGCCCGAGTATTCGATCTCTTGCCACTGGCGCACCATGCCGAGGTAGCGGTTGTTGAGCGACAAAATTTTGATCGGCGTTTCGTACTGCAAGCAGGTGGACAGCTCTTGGATGCACATCTGCACCGAGCCTTCGCCGGTGACGCAGAACACCTCGCTCTCGGGCCGCGCCAGCTTGATGCCCATGGCGTAGGGGATGCCCACGCCCATGGTGCCCAGGCCGCCGGAGTTGATCCAGCGCCGCGGGCGGTCAAACTTGTAGTACTGCGCCGCCCACATCTGGTGCTGCCCGACGTCGGAGGTGACGTAGGCGTCGGCGTCGCGGGTCAGGTTCCACAGGGTTTCGATCACGCGCTGCGGCTTGATCACGTCCGGGTTGCTGTCGTCGTACTTGAGGCAGTCGCGGCTGCGCCAGCCCTCGATGGTCTGCCACCAGTCGGCCAGCGCGCGGCCGTCGGGGCGCAGCGGGCTTTCTTGCAGCATGGCGATGAGCTCGGTCAGCACCTCGCGCACGTCGCCCACGATCGGCACATCGACCTTGACGCGCTTGGAGATGCTCGAGGGGTCGATGTCGATGTGGATGATCTTGCGCTCGTTTTGCGCAAAGTGCTTGGGGTTGCCGATCACCCGGTCGTCAAAGCGCGCGCCCACCGCCAGCAGCACGTCGCAGTTTTGCATGGTGTTGTTGGCCTCGAGCGTGCCGTGCATGCCGAGCATGCCCAAAAAGCGCCGGTCGGTGGCCGGAAACGCCCCCAGCCCCATCAGGGTGTTGGTGACCGGGAAGCCCAGCAGATCGCACAGGGTGCGCAGCTCGGGCACGGCGTTGCTCAGCAGCACGCCGCCACCGGTGTAGATGTAGGGCCGCTTGGCCGTCAGCAGCAGCTGCAGCGCCTTGCGGATCTGGCCGCCGTGGCCCTTGCGCACCGGGTTGTAGGAGCGCATCGTGACCGATTCTGGGTAGCCGTTCCAGGCGGTTTTCTTGAACGACACGTCTTTGGGGATATCGACCACCACCGGTCCCGGGCGGCCGCTGCGGGCGATGTGGAAGGCTTTTTTGAGCGTCAGCGCCAGATCGCGCACGTCTTTGACCAAAAAATTGTGCTTGACGATCGGGCGCGTGATGCCCACGGTGTCGCACTCTTGGAAGGCGTCGAGCCCGATCGCCGCCGTGGGCACCTGACCGGTGATGATCACCATCGGGATGCTGTCCATGTAGGCGGTGGCGATGCCGGTGACGGCATTGGTCACGCCCGGCCCCGAGGTGACCAGCGCCACGCCCACGTCGCCGGTGGCGCGGGCGTAGCCGTCGGCGGCGTGCACCGCAGCCTGCTCGTGGCGCACCAGCACGTGCTGGATGGTGTCTTGTTTGTAGAGCGCGTCGTAGATGTAGAGCACGGCGCCACCGGGGTAGCCCCAGAGGTAGCGCACGTTTTCGGCCTGCAGGGCGCGCACGAGGATTTCGCCCCCCATGAGCTCTTCGGGCGTGCTGGGGTGGCCCGCGCTGGATGCGGGGGCGGATGCGGATGTTTTGATTTCCATGATGATGAACCTTTCGGGTATTTCTCTGACGAAAAACCTTGGGTGCCTCTGAGCCAGCCCTTGTGGGGCCGCTGCGAGACTTGAGGCCAAAGCCATGGCGGCTTAACGCCGCGCAACCTTGACCCGTTTGCCGGATTGAATTGGGATAAGCGCTCATTATGGCACGATCTTTGGGCTTTGTTGCCCTGCAGCACCGGCGCCGCGCGCTGGGTGCGACAATGCGCGCCAAAACGCTGACCACGCTGACCACGCTGACCACGCTGACCACGCCACCCTGCCACCTGCCCGCCTTGCACATGAGCAAAAACCGCCCTGCCGCCTCTGCCACGCCCGCACAGCCTGCCACCCCCCTTGCTGCGCCCGCTGCTACCCCTTCGCTGCGCCGGCGCATGGCCTGCTGGCTGTACGAGGGCACGCTGATGTTTGGCGTCATCTTCATTGCCGCGCTGGCCTTTGGCGTGCTCACCGACAGCCGCGAGCCGATGCAAAACCGCCACGCCCTGCAAGGCTTTTTGTTCGTGGTGGCGGGCTTGTACTTCGCTTGGTTTTGGCACAAGGGGCAGACGCTGGCCATGAAAACCTGGCACATCCGCGTCGTTGACCACGCTGGGCGACCGCTGCGGCTGGCGCACGCGCTGTGGCGCTACGTGCTGAGCTGGATTTGGTTTGCGCCCCCGATGCTGCTGGGCTCCTTGTTGCAGCTGCATGCGTCATGGATTTTGTGGATGATGTTGCTTTGGGTGCCGCTGTACGCGCTGCTGGCGCGGCTGCACCCGCAGCGCCAGTTTTGGCACGACGCCTGGGCGGGCACGCAACTGATCCACGCCCCACCCCCCGCCGACACGCCCTAAGCCCCTGCCCTACCCCCATGCCCGACCCCACCCTGCCGCACCTCGACCCCGTCACGCAACAAAAACGCCGCGGCATCCTGCGGCTCTGGAACGCAATGGGCTACTCGCTCATGGGCTTGCGCGCCGCCTGGGACGAATCGGCCTTTCGCCAAGAATCGCTGGCGGCGCTGGTCATGGTGCCAGCGGCCTTCTGGGTTGGTCAAAACTGGTTCGAGGTTGGGCTGCTGGTGGGCACGGTGCTGCTGGTGATGATCGTCGAGCTGCTCAATACCGGCATCGAGACCGCCATCGACCGCATCGGGCCGCAATGGCACCACCTGTCCAAACGCGCCAAAGACATGGGCAGCGCCGCCGTGCTGCTTAGCCTGCTGCTGTGCGGCGGCGTGTGGCTGGGGGCGCTGCACGCGCGCTTCATTGCCGGCTAAAAAGCCACAACCCAGCGGGCACCGCCGTGGCGCCCAGCCATGCCAGAATAACGGCCATGAACAGCCCACACCCCTCCCCGGCCACCCCAGCCGCGCCGCTGGCGCCCACGTTTAGCCTCTGCGTGTTTTGCGGCTCCC
>Ga0208101_10008_pt1 | contig 70208 bp, 65 predicted proteins | sample Subbioug_CSW11AC_FD_184823 | JGI IMG/M metagenome (GOLD analysis project Ga0208101, IMG submission 184823) | Serpentinite rock and fluid subsurface biosphere microbial communities from McLaughlin Reserve, California, USA - CR12Aug_CSW11AC (SPAdes) | ecosystem: Environmental > Terrestrial > Deep...
AAGGAGGGCGCATGGGCAAGCAAGAGCTTATTCTCCAGGCGGCACTAGAAGTGGTCACAGAAAAAGGTTGTCACGAAGCTTCTATTGAAGAAATTGCCGAGAGGGCAGGTGTGGCCAAGGGTACGGTTTACCTTTACTTCCGCAGCAAGGACAGTCTCCTAACTGTTCTCTTTCGCCGCGGTATCGAGAGGATGGGGGCAGCCATCAAAGAGAAGGTGGATGGTGAGGTCTCTCCCGTAGAGCAAGTAAAGGCGCTCATTAGAGAGCATGCCACAGAGACTTATCGGCACATCGGTTTTGCCAAAGTACTAATGAGCCAGTCTGATTTAGCAGCCTTCCCCAAGGCGTTTCGCGAGGAACTGTTAGTTTCGTATCTACAATATTTTGCCTTTGTCAAGGAAGTGCTTAAGCGCGGGCAGACTGAAGGAGTGTTTACAGAGTTTGATCCGGGCATCATGGCACGAGCGATTGGCGGCAGCATCAACCATGCGATTTTCATCATTGACGAGCTCGAGCCTGGTCCTGACCTGCCCACGATTATTGATACGTTGACCAAGCTAATTTTAAACGGTGTAGTTAAGTCAGGAGGTTGTTAAATGTCAATTCCCGCTTTTGCCACTAAGAAACGCATCACTGTGTTGATGTTAGTCCTAGTCACTCTCGTGCTAGGTGCCATGTCCTACATGCGCACCCCCGTCGACTTGCTGCCAAACATGGAGTTTCCCATGGCAGCGGTATTAGTCACCTTCCCTGGGGCTGCGCCGCAAGAAATTGAGGCCTTGGTTACGCGCCCCCTTGAAGCGACTCTCGCCACAGTAAGCAACATGCGCGAGGTCTCATCTACTTCTTCAGAGGGGCAAGCGATTATCACTATGTCATTTAATTGGGGTACAAATATGGACTTTGCCACCCTCGAGATGCGGGAAAAAGTTGATTTGGCCAAACGCCTCTTTCCTGCCGAAGTAGGCGCGCCTACCGTTCTTAAGTTTGATCCCGCTATGATGCCCATCATGGTGGCTGACATTGGTTCGAACAAGCTAACTTCGGCACAATTGCGCGACTTGGCCGATCGCAACCTCGCCGCGCGCATCGAAAGGCTCCCCGGTGTGGCCTCGGTGGCCGTGTCTGGAGGCCAACAGTCGGTCATAGAGGTCAGCGTTGATCCGAAAAAGAGTGAGGATTTGGGCATAACTCTGTCCCAAATTACCGGCAGTCTGCGCGCCGCGAGCATGAGCATGCCCGGCGGCACTCTCAATGTGGAAGGCGAAGACGTCTTGATTCGGAGTGTAGGCCAGCTTGTGTCCTTGTCTGAGATAGAGAACCTGGTGGTGGGCATGCGCACGGTGCGCACAGTTACCCCTAGTACCCCCAGGATGTCTTTGCCCGCGGGAGTAGTTATACCACCCGCGCTCCTTGAACCACAGGTTGCAACTAGGCTCGAGCCGGTCTTCTTAAAGCAGGTCGCCACCGTAGCAGAAGTAAACCCCGCAGCACATTCTGCCTTGCGCTTAAACGGTCTGCCCGCAGTTTCTCTGCGCCTGCAAAAAGAGTCTGGCGCGAATACGGTGCTAGTGGCAAACCTAGTCAAAGCGGAACTCGATATGATGCGTGCTGATTATCCAGATTTGACGATAATAGCCACGCAGGATCAATCGCGTTTTATTGAGCAGGCCATTGGCTCAGTGGGCACAAATGCCCTGTTAGGCGGGCTTATTGCTGTGTTAGTGCTATTTGTGTTTCTGAAGAATATCGTTACAACTCTTATCATTGCCTTGGCAGTACCTGTATCTGTGGTGGCAACGTTTGCCCTGATCTACTTTGGCAACTTAACCTTGAACCTGATGACCCTCATGGGGCTAGCGCTAGGCATAGGCATGCTAGTTGACAATTCAATCGTCGTGCTCGAAAATATTTTCCGTCTACAAGAAGAAGGCGTCGATAGTGTGGTTGCAGCGCGGCGTGGGGCCGAGGAGGTGGCCATGGCTATCTCCGCATCGACTTTGACGACAGTAGCTGTGTTTTTACCGGTAGCCTTTGTGGGTGGTATTACGGGGCTAATGTTTAGGGAGCTCGCCCTGACTGTGAGTTTCTCTTTGCTCGCCAGTTTAGCGGTAGCGCTCTTGGTGGTGCCGATGTTAGCAGCCACGCTGCTACGTGCGAAGTCCCGCATGAGTAACGATCGCAAAGAGCGTCTTTCTCCTTACCAACGCAGCCTGAAGTGGGCGTTGCAGAAAAAACTACCGGTCATGCTACTCACACTTCTGCTCCTGGGCGGCAGCATCTTGACATTCCCCCATCTGGGAGGGGAATTTATTCCGCCCATGGATCAAGGCGAAGTGCGAGTAACGGTGACACTGCCTAGCGGCAGCGCTTTCCAAGAAACTGATAGAGTAACAATGCAAGTGGAGACGTTGCTTTTAGCACGGGAAGAAGTTGCCTCTGTGTCTTCTTCCATTGGCATAAGTACGGGAATGGGCGGAGCCATGATGGGCGGCGGTGGCGCACGGCGCAATCGTGCCAGTCTGACGGTCGTGCTGCAGCCGGGTCAGCGGGGTGATGATTTGGCCGCCTACATTAACGAGCAACATGCGACCTTTGTCGGAGCAACGGTGGTGGCCGACAGCGTTGCAGGCATGGCCGGGGGTATGGGTGGTATGGGAGCGGGCGCTCCAGTGCAGATAAACCTCTCTGGCCCGAGTCTTGAGGGTCTGCGCCTACATGCGGACGAGATTAAGAACGCCTTAGCCGAAGTGGAGGGCATCACCGAAGTGACGGACAATATGGGGGTGGGTGCCTCTGAATTCGTCATTCGGGTCAAGAGGACAGAAGCGGCCGAGCTAGGTGTCTCGCCCATGGCTGTAGCTAGTGCGGTGCGCACTGCTTTCCAAGGAGAGACGGTGGCCCGTGTTTCGCGTGAGGGGCGAGAGATTGATGTCACCGTTAGGCTAACCGAAGCGGCTCGCCAAAATCTAAGTGCCCTCGAAAATCTTATGGTGGCAGCTCCACAGGGCCGTATTGTCAGACTCAAAGACGTCGCCAGTGTCGAGCCCGGCGTTGGCCCGGCGGCTATTAGACGTCTGAACAACCAAAGAGTAGTGTCAATTTCTGCTAGCATTGCCGAGCGCGACCTACAAAGCGTGTCGCGCGATGTAGAGCAAAAACTGCAGACACTCTCGCTGCCTGATGACTACAGTTACGAAATTGCCGGCGAAATGTCTGAAATGAGAGAGGCCTTTGATGGCTTGACTCTAGCGTTGGTGCTGGCCATAGTATTGGTGTACATGGTCATGGCCGCACAATTTGAGTCCTTGCTGTACCCACTTATCGTGATGTTCAGCCTGCCCTTAGCGATCATTGGGGTGCTACTTGCCTTGTTCTTTACTGGAACTACGCTCAGCGTGCCCTCAGTTATGGGCATTATCGTCCTGGCCGGCATCGTGGTCAATAATGCCATCGTGCTTGTTGACTACATCAATCAGTTGCGTGAGCGGGGTAAGGGAGTGGAAGAGGCTATTGTAGAGGCGGCCGGTGTGCGTCTAAGGCCGATTCTTATGACAACCGCCACAACGGTACTGGCGCTGGTGCCCCTAGCCGTTATGCCTGGTTCTGGTGCCGAAATGCAGCAGCCCCTGGGTATTGCGGTCATTGGGGGGCTCACAGTCTCCACCATCTTGACGCTCTACATCATTCCCATCGCCTACGACTTGGTTACTTTGCGCAGGCGAAATGGTCACGAGCCCGAAGAGGCTTAGACAAAGAAAAGTAGGCCGCGCTGTAGCCAGATGCTACTGTCGCGGTCTACTTGTTTCTGTTATAATTTCGTATATAGAAGAAGTGCGGAGCACTTTGACACGAAAGCGCTGTCTTGTAATTCAGCCGCAACAGGGCAACCAATAGCTGAAGACAGCAGAGAGCAGGGAGGCGTAGGGTGCGTGGAGCAGTGGCGCAAAAATCTATTCGTCTTGTGGGTGGGTACCTTTGTGGCGGGCATGAGTTTTTCCATCGTCAGTCCATTTATGCCGAACATTTTGCGTGAAGTTGGTGTCGGGCACAATCTTAAACTATGGACAGGCATCGCCATTTCGGCGAGTTTCTTAATGAGTAGTTTTATGGCTCCGGTGTGGGGGGCCTTAGCCGATAAACATGGCCGCAAGGTTATGATTGTGCGCGCTGGCCTGGGCATGGCCGTCATTTACGTAGTTATGGCCTATGCCACTTCATTGTGGCAGGTAATCGTCTTGCGATTATTGAATGGACTGGTGAGCGGTTTTATTCCGGCCTCCACAGCCTTAGTGGCTTGCAACACTCCAGACGAAAAGCTAGGCTCAGCCCTCGGCTTTCTCCAGACGGGAGGAGCCCTAGGGGCCATAATGGGGCCCTTGATTGGTGGGGTCACCAGTCACTTTTTGGGCATCAAGTACACTTTGCTCTGGGCGGGCGTGATGCTCTTGGCGGCCTCAGCCATAGTTGTATGGGGTGTGCGTGAGACGGTGGTTGGCAAGGCACAAATGAAGACAGATTTGTGGCGCGACCTTAAGTTCACTTTTTCGCACCGCTTTTTGCTCAGCATGCTGCTGGTTGTCTTGTTGTTCCAAGCCGCAGCCTCGTTCTTGCAGCCGGTGCTACCCCTCTTTGTGCAGGAAGTTGGTGGGGGCGGAAGCGGCGAACTCGCTACCGGGGCCATCTTCTCTCTCGTGGGAATTGCGACAGTTATTGCTGCGCCCCGCTGGGGAAGTGTAGGCGAAAAACGCGGTTTTCGTTTTGTCCTTACGGCAGGGCTTGTGGGTGGCGGCATACTGGCACTGCTGCACATCTTCGCCCGTGATCTCTGGTCTCTCGGGCTATATAGGTTTGCCTACGGTCTCTTTATAGCCGCACTAATGCCAGCCTGCCATTCTTTGATCGCTAAGTCCGTGACGGCAGATTTTCGCGGTCGCGCCTTTGGCTTTAGCTCGAGTTTCGCCCAGTTTGGCTTTTTCCTAGGCCCGATGGTGGGAGGAGCCATTGGCGAGGCCTTCTCAATTCAGGGCGTATTTATTTTTACCGGTGTACTATTGTTTGTAACTGCGCTGTGGGTGCGCGGTCTGCAGTTTGAGGGCCGTGTAGCTATGTCCGAGACAGCGTTGCAGAAGGGTGTCTTGATGGAGAAGTGAGAAGTAATGGACTACCAAAAGGAAAAGTTATCGAGCTAAACTTAGAGGCAGGGCAGCCGCTAGTGGCAGAGGCCATCAGAACGCTGATCAATGCCTTGCTTACTTACAAGCGCATGGGATACCGAGCCGTGATTGTTATCCATGGCTATGGTTCATCGGGCACGGGTGGTGCCATCAAGAGTGCCGTCAAGAAAAGTCTGCGCGAGACTAGTCTGTGCGGGGTAGTGCGCGACTTTGTGGGTGGCGACGAGTGGTCGCTTAAGAAGCGGGAATTTGTCGGCATCTGTAGCGATCTGGCCAGCTGCGAAGCCAGCATAGCTGGCAATGCCGGCGTTACGGTGGTATTACTGAGAAGATAGCGGAGGTTACTATGAAAAAAGTTTATGCTCCTGGTTGCGCCCTCATGGTCTACAAGCCTGCCTTAGCTAAGAAGGTACACACCTTTTTGCAGAGGGGAGGGGACGACATACCTCTATATACCGCGTGTTGCCGGCATGCTCCCCCCTTACCCGAGGGGTCGCAGCTAGTAAATACTTGTGCTGGCTGCGACCGCCGCTTTCGCGCGCAGTACGCAGGTTTAACTACCATTTCGCTGTGGGAGGTGCTGGCAGAGGACGACACTTTCCCCTTTCCTGACTATGGCGGTCAGATGATGACTGTGCAAGATGCCTGTCCCACACGCACCGAGGATCGCGTTCATATCGCCATACGGCGTCTCCTAGAACGCATGAATATATCTGTCAGGGAAACCGATTCATCGCGTGCTACCGCAGTGTGCTGCGGCGATAGCTTCTATGGCGTCTTGCCGGTCGATGAGGTGAAAGAACGCATGCGTAGGCGTGCCGAGGCCATGCCAGTGCCAGAAGTAGTCGTCTACTGCGTCTCTTGCATAAAGTCGATGCACATTGGGGGCAAGACTCCGCGCTACATTGTAGACCTTTTGTTTGGGGAAAGTACAGAAATAGGCACCTCTGAGCCGGATGCCTGGCATGCCGAGCTCAACCACTACATAGAAAATGAAGGGAACCCCGAAAAAGTGCGATGAAGGAGGAGTAAGTCGCGTGCAATTGACAGCGCTCTTAGTTGGCGTCTTACTTGTTCTCGGTTTGTGGTGGTACTCGCTCTCCCTACAGGTGAAAAAGTTGACTATACCCGTGGAGGGTTTGCCGCACGAGTTTGCAGGGCTAAAGATAGCCCATATCTCTGATTTGCACGGACGAGCGCTATCTCCAGATGGTACGCTAGCGCGCGCAATTCGCGAGGCCCAAGTTGATTTCGTCACTATTTCGGGCGACTTTGTCACGCATAGGGTTCAAGAAATAAAGGCTTTCTTGCCCTTCTTGGGGGCCTTGTCGACAGAGATGCCTATTTATGCGGTCAGCGGCAATCATGACCATGATGCGGGTTGGGACGAGGTCGCCGCGGAACTTAAGGGCGTGGGTGTCACTGTGCTAGATGATGCGCATGTTGTTTTGCAGCGGCAGGCGGCGCGTGTGTATGTCGTCGGCGTGCGCGACCCCTTTAGCGGCCGCGGCAACTTAGCACAGGCCATGCCGCCGGAGTCACCTAACGAGGTGTGCTTGCTCTTGGCGCACTCGCCTTCCTACTTTGAGGCTTTCGCCAAGGCAGGGCGCTTTCGCGAGGAGCGCGCCATACTACGACGGGTGGCGCTCACCCTATGTGGGCACACGCATGGTGGGCAAGTAAAATTGCCGTTAGTGGGCGCTATCACTAACGGCTCGCGTCGCCTCTTCCCGCGCGACTATATAGAGGGTTTGTCGTGGGAAGGCACGGGGTGGCTCTACATTTCTCGGGGTATAGGGTGGGTAATCTTACCTCTGCGCTTTCTGGCACGACCTGAGGTGGCCATTATTACACTCGAGCCTCGCTAGCTTGCACCAGGCTCTAAACAAAGCTACCTCGTGCGCACAATTTGCACCCAAGTCTGGCCATAAATACGCTCGATTTCTCGACCGTCTGCGAAGTAGAAGCGGGTTGGGGAAGCGGCGTTTTCTTTTTTCCAGGTGCCTGTAAAATGCTGCCCCAGGGCGTAAAAGTCCATGGTGCCCTCGCCTACTAGGTTGGGGGTGGGTCTGCCCAGGAGATCGGTGCTATGCGGAACACGCTGGACGATAATGTTTCGCGCCATAATTACAGTGCCAGCGGCGTCGCGATGAACTGCACCATTGATATATCGCCGAAAGGCGCCTGAGGCAGGCACGTACACATACGTTATGCGATGGGTGGGGGTGTATTCAATAGTCACTTCGGTAGTAGCCGTGCCCTGCGCGGAGAGATAGGCTGGCCTTATACTTACCTCGCTAGACTGTTCGACAAGCCCTAGCGTCGCTAGGTTAACAAATAAGTTGTGGGGAGCGCGTCGCGTCCTATCACGCGAGAAGGCCGGGTTGTTGGTGCGTAAAGCGTCTGTGCCGCGCACATTTAAGCCGCGCAGCAAGTCTAGTACATCAACACCGCCACTAGAGTAGATGAAATGCGCACCATTTTCTAGGGCGAGCATGGCACTATGAGACCGTGCGCTGCGAATAGGGCCCACGCGTGTGGGAAAAGTGGCGAAGAGAGCCAAGTAGCGGGTTATTCTCCCCTCGACTTCGTACTCGTAAATAGTAGTTGCTTGGGCCAAGCCGTGCTGTGGTCTTGCTTGCGCGATGTTATCAATGACAACCGCATACACGGGGCGGCGTTCTGCACGAGGCGTAATAAGTGCCAGATCTGCGGCGAGACGTGTTCTGGCCGCCGCAAGCACCCGCGTCTGTTCGCGGCGCTGGTCAAGCAAGTTGCGGTACTCGGCATCGCGCTGGTCGATGAGCCCGCGCAAGCGACTTTGCTCCGCACTAAGCGTTTCCGCCATGGCGCGAACTTGCCGCTGCTCTTCTTGCACCGAGCGAATAAGCTCAGTGTCACGAGTCAGTATGCGGCGCAGGTAGGCAAGGCGCACAATGAGGTCGCCAAAACTGTCGGCATTAAGTAAGGCTTCGAGGTAGGACGCACCCCCGGTCATGTAGGCGCTACGCACCCGCAGAGCGAAAGACTGCGTAATAGTCTGCATACGCCTTTGCGAGACTGCTAGGGTGCGGGTCACATCTCTTAACCGTGCTTCTGTTTCTTTCAAGTCTTTTTCGATAGCGGTCATACGCTCCGTGCGCGCGTTGATAGAAGTCTCAAGTGCCTTAAGAACCTTTTCGAGCTCGCGAACTTCTTTTTCCGTCTGTTCTACTCTCTGGCGCGGAGAGCTGGGGCTTCCCAAGGCGCGAGGGGCGTATTCTGCGGTCAGAGTTAGAAAGACAAGCGCTACTAGGGTCAAAGCCGTAAGCAATCGTCGCATGCTAATTCACTCTCCCTGTCATGCCCGCAAGAACTTACGCACAGACAATATACTCCCCACTCCACCAATTAAAAAACCGATAACGAGCAGAGCAAAGAAGATGGGCCACAGTTCCTCGCGCGCCGTTATGGGCTGCAGGAGAAAAGTCAGTGCGCCATTTTGCAGACTGGCGGCTAAGCGATTGTAGGCGAAGGCAAGGCCTAAGGTAGCCGTGAGCGCGCCTACCGCACCCATAGACGCCCCTTCGAGAATAAAAGGTAGGCGGATAAAGCTATCGCTCGCACCGAGAAACTTCATGACGCCTATTTCTTCTTGGCGCGCCATGACCGATAGTTTGATGATAGTCACGATGAGGAGAACTGCCCCTAGCCCTAAGAACAAGCTAACGACCAAGAACATTGAGTTCAGCCAACTAGTGACGCTGAGCAGTTGGGCCACCATGTCTTCGCCGTAGTCGACTACATCTACCCCCGGGATTCCCTGCATGGAGGCAGCCAGGTTAGGTACTAAGACGGCCTGCTCTGCCCTTACGCGAAACATATTCGGTAATGGATTGTGCTCGCCCTCAAGCACAGCAAAAAGACCTTGGTCCCCAAAGGATTGGCCAAATTCCGCGAGGCCTTGCTCCCGCGAGACAAAGGAGAGGCTCTTTACGCCCTCTAGATTTGTCAGTGCAGACTCTACTTTGGCCCGGTCGGCCTTATCCGTTAAGAAAACAGCGATCTCCACATTGGCGTCGACATTGCGCATGATTTGTCCCACATTGAGCGAGAGCAAGAGAAAGCCGCCTAGTATGGCTAAAGAAACGGCAATCATGCTTGACGTAACCAGGGCGAGCCAGATGTTGCGGCGCAGAGAAACAAGGCCCTGGCGCAGGCAGTAGGTTAAAGCATTAAGATTCATAGGTGTATGCCCCCCGCTTCGCGTCCCTCACCAAGCACCCATTTTCGAGGGCGATAACTCGCTTGCGCATGCGGTCGACAATCTCTGAGGCATGCGTAGCAATCAGCACCGTGGTGCCGGTACGGCTGATTTGCGAAAATAGCTCCATGAGCTGCCAGGCATTATCGGGGTCGACATTGCCGGTCGGTTCATCAGCGATAATAAGTGTCGGCTTTCTTACCAGGGCGCGGGCAATGCCTACGCGCTGCTGCTCCCCGCCGGAAAGCTCGCCGGGGAACTTGCCGCCCTTGTCGGCTAAACCGACCTCAGCTAGCGCCGCGGGCACCGCTTGGCGAATCTCTTGGGCTCCGCGTCCGACTACCTCCAAGGCGAAAGCCACATTCTCATACACCGTCTTCTGTTTTAGCAGGCGGAAGTCTTGAAAAACCATGCCGATGCGGCGACGATAGCGGAGCAGCTCCCTAGGCGTGAACTTGGCGGTATCGCGGCCGAGAAAACCTACCTGTCCCGAGGTAGGAGCATATTCGCGGAAGAGGAGACGCAGCATGGTGCTCTTGCCCGCGCCGCTTGGCCCCACCAAAAAAACAAATTCGCCGCGCTCTATCTGGAACGAAACATTTTGTAGTGCTGGCGTCTTGCTGCTGCTATAAATTTTAGTGACGTCTCTAAATTCTATCAATAATCTGTCCTCCCTAGCTGCTGATAACAAGCATATTCGACATCTTTCGCGTTAAACCTGCTGCGGCGGCCGCTTCCGCCAAAGCATAGTTCCGGTGGGAAAGGCTAGCGTTTGATATGGCTGACCAAGTAGCGCATAGTTACCGAAGTAATCACTACTAGCGCGCCTAGGAGCGACCAGGTTCCCGGGGTTTCGCCAAGCATGAGAAAGACCCAGAGGGGATTAAGGAGCGGCTCAAGCACGGGAACCAAGATGGCGTCAAGGGCGCCGACATGTTTAATGGCGTGTGAATAGAGGATGTAGGGAATGCCGAGTTGCACCACACCTAGAATGATTAGGGGAAGGTAGTCGGCGGCAATGGGTGGCGCGCCCACAAGGAACGGCAGGCCGATCAGCGCGCTGAGTATATTGCCTAGTAGCACGGACTCTAAGGGTGAGCCGTCCTTTTGCAGGCGCATGAGTACGGTAAAGACGGCAAAGCTGATGCCGCTCTGCACCGCGAACACATTGCCGAGCAAGCCGGAGGGACCGAGATACTCAAGAAAGAACAGAGCCATGCCACCTAAGGTCGCGAGAATAACTAGCCAGTCAAAGCGCGTCGTTCTTTCCTTGAGAAAGTGATGCGCGAGGAAGGCTACATAAATAGGCGCGGTAAATTGCAGCATGATGGCATTAGTAGCTGTAGTTAGGCGGTTCGCGGCGACAAAGAGCATGACTGTCGCGGCATAGGCTAGGGCTGTAGCCAGTTGAGTTTTAGACCATGTGAACTTGGGTCTTCGTAAATACAGCCATATCACTACTGCGGCGATGGCACTCCTCGTGCCGGAAATCGCAAGGGGGTGCATATCGACCGATTTAATAAGCAAACCACCCAGGCTCCACATAATAGCCGTAGCGGCTAACATGATGAGAGCGAGGGTGCGTTTTTCACGGGGTCTACTTACTACTGTTTTCACTAGGATACCATCTCCCCTGCGTCTAATACCACATTGTAACATGCGCTCAGTCAGGAAAGCTGAATTGTAAGCTCGCGGCGCAGCCTAAGCTTGTGTCTCTTTAGCGTCGCAGTTTGGCGCTACTCACACTGCTTAGAGGGGAGGAGGTGCGCTCAAAAATTGTGCGCCCTTTAAGAAGGGGTCCTAGGTAGCGGAAAGTTGCGGAAACGAGGATAACCATGGCACCTACGGCAGCCCAGCTGCCAGGCGTTTCCCCTAGCATTAAGAATACCCACATTGGGCTCAGCAGAGGCTCCAGTACGGGAACCAGTATGGCGTCTAGGGCGCTGACATGCTTGATGGCGCGCGAGTAGAGAACATAGGGCAGACCAAGCTGCACTACCCCGAGAAGCAAGAGGGGAGGCCAGTCTGGTGCGCTAGGCATCCTACCCACGAGGAAAGGAATGCCAATAAGTGCCGTGATGACATTACCCAGCAGTACGGACTCGAGAGGGGAGCCATCTTTCTGTAAGCGCATGAGGATGGTAAAGCCGGCGAAAGCGATGCCACCGAGCATGGCCAGTACATTGCCGAAAACGCCAGAGGGCCCGAGGTAGTCAAGAAAGAACAAGGTCATGCCGCCGAGCGTGGTGCAAATCACCACCAAGTCGGTGGAGGTAGTTTTCTCTTTTAGAAAACGTTGCGAGAGCAAGGCGACATATATAGGCGCGGTAAACATCAACATAATGGCATTAGTAGCAGTAGTAAAGCGATTAGCTGCGACAAAGAATATGGCCGTGGCTGCGTAGGCAACTGCCGCGCCTACCTGCCTCTTAGACCATGTGAACTTGGGTCTGGGCACGAAGGCCAGGATCACCAGGGCGGCAATAGCGCTACGCACACCGGTGACAGCGAGAGGATTAAGGTCAATGGACTTGATGAGTAGTCCCCCGAGGCTCCACATGACAGCCGTAACAGCCAGCAGCAACAGTGCTTGGGAGCGTGGAGTGGCGGTAGATTTCTCTGATGTGGGCAATGTATGTCAACTCCGTCCTTGCCACGATAGCTACAATATTGTAGCATACTGTTAAGCGCACCAAGCCGTTTTAGAATTGGGTGAATGATGCGAAAACAGTAACAAGCCTAGAGGCGACTTGTGAAAATAGACACAATAGCGCGTTCCGCACGGCTACTTGTCTGTCTTGACCTACAGCAACAGGCCGTCTAGTGACAGCTTTGTTTGCCGATGCGGACAGTCTGACAATTGGTTCATGGGGCAGGTGCAATGCTAGAGGAGAAATTCCTGCTTGTTATTTTTTGCACTAACCTCTAGATTTAGAGTGTAGACTTTTTAGTAGGCATTTCGGAAGGAGGGGCAGGTAGTCAAGGCAGTGTGGTATACTAGGGCTGTGTTAGCAGGCGTCACAAGAAACATGGGGGAGGGTTTGCAGTGGTAGAGTTTTCGGTCGGTTCAGTCGCACGTAAGGAGAGGCTCATCACAGAGCAAGATATCGCGTTCTTTGCAGAGCTCAGTGGTGACTTTAGTCCCATTCATATGGACGAAGAATATGCCAAGAACACTCGTTTTAAGGGGCGAATTGCGCATGGCATGATGACTGCTGGCTTTATATCCGCCGTACTAGGAACACAACTCCCAGGGGAAGGGACAATCTACCTCAGTCAGTCGCTCAAATTCTTAGCGCCCGTTCGTATTGGCGAGACCGTAGTAGTCGAAGTGGAAGTACTAGAAATAGATACAGAGAAGCGTCGCGCTCGCTTAAAGACAACCGGACGCACTGAGCAAGCTGGAATGGTGGTTGAGGGCGAGGCCCTCGTGATGTATCCTAAGCGCGGCTAGTACATTCCTTTTTTCAGAAACAATAGTGAAAATATTAACATCGTAAGTGAAATGTCGCACAAATACTGCGAGAATAGCTACATGGAGTGATGAAGACATGGATTTTGCCCTAAGCAAGAAGCATGAAATGTTCAGGACGCTCTTTCAGGATTTTGCCATGCAAGAAGTGGCCCCACTTGCTGCAGAAATAGATGAGAGCGGCGAGTTTCCCTGGCTAACGGTAAAGAAAATGGCTGCCCTTGGTTTCTTGGGGCTCCCTTTCCCGCGTGAAGTCGGTGGTGCTGGCGCAGACAACTTGGCCTACACGATGGCCGTGGAAGAGGTTTCGCGGGCTTGTGCCGCAACGGGAGTGATACTGTCGGCCCACGTTTCGCTTGGTGCGCACCCTATCTACCAATTCGGCACGCCCGAGCAAAAGACGCGCTTTCTCGTGCCGCAAGCTAAGGGCGAGAAGTTAGGCGCCTTTGCTCTGACAGAACCGAATGCCGGCACAGATGCGGCCGGGCAACAGACCACTGCCCTTTTGGATGGTGGGGAGTACATCTTAAATGGTTCAAAAATCTTTATTACCAATGGCGAAGTAGCCGACATCTACATCGTATTCGCCATGACCGACAGGAGCAAGGGCCTGAAGGGCATTAGTGCCTTCGTGGTGGAAAAGGGCACCCCCGGATTTACCTTTGGCCCGCAGGAGAACAAGCTCGGTATTCGCGCTTCTAGCACGACCGAGCTCATCTTTGAGGATTGTCGCATCCCCGCTACCAACTTGCTCGGCAAGGAGGGCGATGGTTTCAAGATAGCTATGCAGACCCTAGATGGCGGAAGAATTGGCATCGCGGCACAGGCCTTAGGTATAGCTCAGGCTGCCCTAGATGAGAGTCTGCGCTATGCTAAGGAGCGTCAGCAGTTCGCTAAACCCATTGGCACTTTCCAGGCGATACAGTGGATGATTGCCGATATGGGAACAGAGATAGAAGCAGCGCGCCTGCTGGTTTACCGCGCAGCCTGGCTGAAGGATATGCGCAAGCCCTTTAGCAAGGAAGCGGCGATGGCCAAACTATACGCCTCCGAGACTGCTATGAAGCATACAGTCAAGGCCATCCAAATACATGGTGGCTATGGCTACATGAAGGATTACAAAGTGGAGCGCTTAATGCGCGATGCCAAAATCACTGAAATATACGAAGGGACTTCTGAAGTGCAACGCATGGTTATTTCAGCAAGTCTCCTGAAGTAGGCGGAGGACAAGGTATGAAAATTGTTGTCTGCATTAAGCAAGTGCCAAACACTACCGAGGTAAAATTCGACCCAAAAACCGGCACACTCATTCGTGAGGGGCTGCCGACCATCATTAACCCCGAAGACAAGAATGCATTAGAAGAGGCAGTATCCATTGCCTCTAGGGTTGGCGGTCAGGTCACGGCTCTTTCGATGGGGCCGGCACAAGCCGATTACGCCCTGCGTGAAACCTTGGCCATGGGGGCAACAGAGGCCATCCTCCTTAGTGACCGCGCCTTTGCGGGCGCCGACACCTGGGCTACTTCTTATGCCTTGGCCAAAGCCGTAGAAAAGATAGGGGAGTATTCTCTCATTTTTTGCGGGCGTCAAGCTATCGATGGTGATACGGCGCAAGTGGGACCAGAGCTCGCCGAGCATCTTGATATTCCCCATGTCACCTATGTGCGGCGCATAGTATCGCTTGACGACAAGTGTGTGGTGGTTGAGCGAGCGCTAGAAGATGGGTATGAAGTTGTCGAATGCCAGCTGCCCGCACTCCTAACCACCCTTAAGGAGCTCAATGTGCCACGTTTTCCTTCAGCCTCTGGTATCGTCACTGCCTTTGACGAGAAGAAGGTACAGGTGTGGACGGCAGAAGCCGTAGGTGCTGACCCCGCCAAAATAGGTCTAAAAGGCTCACCTACGCAAGTCAAACGCACCTTCACCCCTCCTGTGAAAGGGACCGGCAAAATTCTAACTGGTACTCACAAAGATGCTGTGCAGCAGCTCGTGCAAGAACTTGCTGCCAAGCAGTTGCTGTAGGAGGAAGACAATGGCTGTTATTATTGACAAGAATAAATGCGTCGGGTGTACCCTATGTGTGCCTGCCTGTCCCTTTGCTGCCATTGACATGGTCAAGGGGATTGCGGTCATTAACGATCAGTGCACTCTCTGTGGAGCATGTCTAGAGATTTGCCCCGTCACGGCCATCTATCGCGAGGAAGAGCAGGCTTGTGAGGAATGCACTCCCCAGTCCTACCAGGGAGTGTGGGTTTTTGCCGAGCAACGCCAAGGACAAATGCTAAACATCGCCTACGAATTGCTCGGCGAAGGCAAAAAACTGGCCGGCGCTCTCGGTGTAGAACTTTCAGCAGTACTCATTGGGGCCGACGTTTCTAACTTGGCGCCAGACCTTTTCGCTTATGGCGCGGACAAAGTCTACCTCGTAGAAGATAAAGAGCTTGAGCTTTATCGCACCGAGACTTACACAGCCGCCTTCGTCAGCTTGGTGAAGAAGCATCTGCCAGAGATTATTCTCATGGGTGCCACCAATATTGGTCGCGACCTCGCCCCGCGTGTGGCCGGACGCCTTGTTACCGGGCTTACCGCGGATTGCACAGAGCTAAGTGTTGACTTAGAAGAGCGCATTTTACTACAGACGCGCCCTGCCTTTGGCGGAAATTTGATGGCTACCATTCTTTGCCCAGCCCACCGCCCACAAATGGCAACCGTGCGCCCTGGCGTCATGAAGAAGATCACGCCTGACTACCAAAAGAGCGGTCAGTTAGTGCGCGAGAGCTACCACAGCCAGGAAGTCACCGTGCGTACCATCGTCAGGGAGATTGTCAAAGAAGCGGGCAAAGTGGTCAATCTCGAGGATGCCAAAATAGTCGTCTCTGGTGGACGCGGCATGGGGAGCGCGGAAGGTCGTGCTCTGCTCGAAAAGCTCGCGGCCAAACTCGGCGGCGTGGTTGGTGCCTCGCGTGGGGCAGTCGATGCCGGGTTGCTCCCGTCAGCGCATCAAGTTGGCCAAACCGGAAAAACTGTCCACCCCAAGCTCTACATTGCCTGCGGCATTTCGGGTGCTATCCAGCATGTTGCGGGTATGCAAGGCTCCCAGGTGATCGTGGCCATCAACAAGAACCCAGCCGCGCCCATCTTCAAAGTTGCCGACTATGGCATAGTGGGGGACGTGCATCAGGTGGTGCCGCTACTTATCGCCGCCATAGACGAGCAAAATGCCAAAAAACAGCCATAGTCAGCGTTAATTCACAAAAGCTCCCCTTGTAGGGGGGCTTTTTTAATAGACTCTTTAGTTGACTTTTCGCGCAATTAGTAATAGAATAATATTATCAAATATGAGAGGTGAGTCATGTGTCACAAACGCTCACCAAGGGAGATTTAACCCGCCAAAAATTGCTTGAGGCGGCCATGGAGTTGTTTGGTACTAAGGGGTATCATGCTACTTCCGTGGTTGAGATTACCATGCGGGCAGGGGTGGCCCAAGGGACGTTCTACATTTACTTTGCCAGCAAGCTAGAGATATATCGTGCTCTAGTTGATAAGCTAACACGCGATGTACGTCGGGCTATTCGAGCTAAAGTTGCCGATTTAGACAATCGGCTAGATATTGAACGCGAAGGGTTTAGGGCCTACTTTGCCTATGCTAAACAGAACCGCAATCTGTATCGCATCATCCGCGAAGCGGAATTCGTGGACAATGAGCTCTACCAGCGACACTACCGTTCTATTGCCGAGGGCTATATTGCCGGGTTACAGGCAGCGATAGAGACCGGACAAATTCGCGCCATAGACCCCTCTACGGTCGCCTACTGCCTGATGGGTATGGGTGAGTTTATGGGGCTGCGCTGGATTCTGTGGGAGAAAAAAGAGGTTAGTAATGAGGATCTCGATGCTTTGATGGATTTTGTCTATCACGGCATCGCGCCTAAGGCAGGAGTGCGCGCCGACAGCGACAACGGGGACAGTTCTTTTTGTCGGTAATTTGCGACAAAAAGAACTGTCCCCGTTGTCGCCATTTTGTCGGTTCCTTCTGTCGGTGTAATGGAGAGGGAGGTGTACTAGGAACAGGTGTAGTTTCTCGAGGTGTAAGCGACAAACAAATTAAGGAGGGGAATTTGTTGAGGAGAAAACTGCTTGGTGTAGTAGTAGTTGGGCTCGTTTTGGCATTAACACTAGTAGGCTGTGCCCCGCGTGAGGTAGCCACACCCGCGCAACCACCCATTAAGATCGGCGCACTAGCCTCGCTTAGTGGTGCACTACAGGATTACGGCCAGCAAATGCGCCGTGGTTTTGAGCTTGGGCTTAAGTATGCTACTGACGGCACGATGGAAGTAGGGGGCCGTAAGATCGAAGTAATTTGGGAAGACACGACCACAGTTCCCGATGTGGCTCGCGAAAGAGCGCTCAAACTGCTCGAGCAAGATAAGGTCGACCTCTTAGTCGGCCCAACTTCTTCTGCCGACGCCTTGGCCGTCTTACCGCTGGCGCAAGAGTTTAAAAGAGTCATTGTCGTTGAACCTGCCGCAGCGGATGTTATCACAGGTCTATTCTGGAACAGATATGTGTTTCGTAGCGGACGCAACACGGCGCAAGATGCTGCCGCCATGGCCGACATTGTATCGCGTCCCGGAGTGCGCATAGCCACCTTTGCGCCAGACACCGCCTTTGGGCGTGCCGCCGTAACACCCTTTGTGCCCCAAGCTATGGCGCGCGGCGCGAGTGTTGTGCTGCAAGAATTTGCCCCGGCGACGGCCACCGATTTTACTTCGTTTATTTTGCGCATTAAAGAGGCCAAGCCAGATTATCTTTTCGTGGTGTGGGCCGGCGCCAATAACCCATGGCGGCAGCTTATGGAGCTTGATGTACAAGGTGCTGGCACCAAAATCGTCACGGGAGCCCCCGAAATAGCAGCCCTACGCTTGATGAACGACATGGTGGGGATGCGCGGCTTCACAGTTTACTACCACAGCGTACCCCCAACGAACCCCATGAATGACTGGCTGATAGCTGAACATAAGAAGCACCACAATAACCAACCTCCGGACATCTTTGTCTCGGGCGGTATGGCTGCCGCCTCCGCTATAGTCACGGCCTTGAAGAAGACGAACGGGGTGACTGATGCCGACACGCTAATAAATGCGATGCGGGGCATGGAATTCCAGACACCTACGGGGCTCAGGTGGTTTAGAAGCGAGGACCACCAGGCGATGCAGCCACTCTTTGAAATTGAACTCACGCGAGTAGAAGGAGTAGATCACCCTGTGCCTGTCCTGGTGCGCGTAATTGAAGCCGGGCGCATAGCACCACCGGTTACTGTGCCAGCAGGAGCCGTACGATAACATAACTGTCAAGAGGGAGGAGTTGCCGTGTCAAACCCGGTACTGTGGACAAAAGATCTGACACTTGCTTTTGGGGGTCATAAGGCGGTTGACAAAGTCAGCCTAGAGATTCTGCAGGGAGAATTCACCACCGTCATTGGTCCGAACGGGGCAGGCAAAACCTCCCTCTTTAATCTGATTAGCGGCTTGCTGCGACCGAGTAGTGGGCAGATTTTCCTTAAGGGCATCGATATTTCTCATCTATCGCCTGTGGCACGTGTTCGCATGGGCTTGGGCAGGTCGTTTCAATTGACAAATCTCTTTCCGGCACTGACTGTGCAGGAGAATATTCGCTTGGCGATACAGTCGCGTTTTCGCGTGGGAATCAAGTTGTTTAGGCCTTTTCACAGTTATGCGGTCGTTAATGATGCACTCGAACGCATGCTGGCTGATGTGCGCCTCATGGAAAAAAGGGCGCACTTGGCGGCCCACTTGACACATAGCGAGCAGCGAAAACTCGAGCTGGCGATGGTCATGGCACTAGAGCCAGAGGTGTTGTTGCTTGACGAGCCAACTGCGGGTATGGCGCTCGAGGATGTGCCGGCCATGTACGAGCTTTTGTCCAATATCAAACGCAAGGAGGGCATGACCACGGTACTGATAGAGCACAAAATGGAACTGGTGAGCAGTCTTTCTGACCGCGTGATCGTGCTGGCCAGTGGGTCTATCATTGCCAGCGGTAAGCCGGAGCAGGTAGCGCAAGACGCTGCTGTACGCGCCTCTTACCTAGGAGGGGGGAAGTATGTTGAGGCCGGTGCTTAACCTAGAGGAAGTATCATCTTTTATAGGGCCTTTTCATATCGTGCAGGGCGTTTCACTGGCGGTATATGCGGGTGAGGCAGTGGTGATACTTGGGCGCAATGGGGCAGGCAAGACAACCACCTTGCGCACCATTATGGGTCTATTGCCACTAAAGGGGGGCAAGATTGAACTGGGCGGAACGTCGCTGGCGGGTCTGCCAACGCACCGCATTGCACGCTATGGTCTTGGCTATGTGCCTGAGGACTGTGTTGTTTTTAATATGTTGACAGTGGAAGAAAACCTGCAGCTGGCCATGCATGTACGAGATAGTGAAACTAGGGGTCGCCTGGCCTATGCATTAGATCTGTTTCCGGATCTCAAGGTCGCTTATCGCCGCTTTGCCGCTAACTTGAGTGGTGGTCAAAGACAAATGTTAGCAATCGCCAGAACGCTCATCAATGATAACAAGATTATACTCATTGATGAGCCCAGCAAGGGCTTGGCGCCCATCATCGTCGATAGAGTAGCGGAGGCTCTTATAGAAGTAAAAAAGCGCAGCACGCTCATCCTCGTCGAGCAGAATTTTGCCCTAGCCTGTGCCGTAGGGGATCGCTACTACATACTAGATAGCGGCAAATCGGTGAAAAGTGGTATCGTTCGCGAGTTAGAGTTAGATGAGGAGCTGCAGAACAAGTATTTGAGCGTCGGAGCGTAACGACGACCTTCGTGGGGGAGAGGTAGAGCGATGGACACTTTTTTCATCTTGCTCATTAATGGCCTGGCTGATTCCGCCCTCATTTTTCTGATGGCGGCGGGTCTCTCAATTATTTTAGGGATGATGGGGATCCTAAATTTTGCCCACGGGACCATGTTTCTGTGGGGTGGTTACACGAGCGTGTGGGTGTTTGCGCAAACGGGCAGTTTTTGGTTGGGACTGCTCGCCGCGGTGGCCGTTGGAGGGCTGATGGGTCTTATATTTGAAAGGCTCTTTATCCGGCCAGTATATGGACGGGTGACGGCACAGATTCTCATTACTCTCGGGCTTATGATTGTGTTCACAGATCTCGCGCGCCTCTTGTGGGGCGCTACCGCTTTACCGGCACTGAGGCCGTCCCTGCTTGATGGGATGGTGGTTATTCTCGGTATACGGATAGTTGAATATCGTCTTTTTCTTATTGGCGTCGGCTTGGCGGTGGCCGTAGGGATCCACCTGCTCATCAACCGCACGCGCATTGGTATGGTGATGCGGGCCGGGGTGCAATCACCAGAAATGGTGCGCGCCCTAGGAATTGACATCGCCAAATATTTCTCTTTTGTTTTCGCCGGTGGGGCAGCTCTCGCAGCCCTAGGTGGTGCACTCTATGTGCCTCTGGTAGGAAGTGTTTGGTCTGGCATGGGTATGGATAATCAAGTGCTGGCCTTTATCGTAGTTGTTATCGGTGGCATGGGCAGTTTCGTGGGCACAGCGATGGGGAGCCTGTTCATAGGGCTTACGGGGGCTCTAGTGGCTTGGTTTTTCCCTCCGGCGGCCGTTGTGGTAAATGTGCTACTGATGGCGTTAGTTTTGGTATTTAAGCCGACAGGGCTCTTTGGTTGGGAGGGCAAGTCGCGATGAACAGTCCGCTGTTTAAGCTCCCTAATTACAAGGCGTTGGCTTCAGGTAAACTTGATTTATTACTACCGCTAGCGCTCACTCTGTTGGCAGCAGTGCTTCTCGTCATGCCACAGCTTGTGGGCCTAGTCATTGTCACTCTGTTGACGCGAATATTTGTTTTGTCCGTATTTGGCATGAGTTACGACCTCTTGCGAGGTTATTCGGGCATCATCAATTTGGGGCATGCTCTGTTTTTTGGCGGGGGCACCTATATCGCGGGCATTGTCTTTGCCAATTTCGGTGTCAGCCCAGCCATGCTGCTCCTAGCCTTTGTGGGGGCCGTACTATACTCCATGGCCGCAGCCTTCCTGATGGGAAAAATAGCTTTTCGCGGCGGCAGTGTAGTTGCTTGCGCCATGATAACACTGGCCTTAGGAGAGATAGTGAGACACCTAGCAGAAACATGGCGCAGCGTTACCCATGGGGCGGACGGCCTTACATTTCCTATTCCTATTTTTCTGCGCGACCGCGTGACCTTCTACTACTATGCCCTGGTGTTTATGGTGGTCATGATGCTACTGCTACGGCAATTTATCTTGTCACCGACGGGCCGGGTGTTGATGGCTATTCGCGAAAACGAACAGCGCGCTATCTTCCTTGGGTACAACACCGCAGCATACAAGTTGGTGGCGCTACAGGTTGCCGGCATCGCCTGCGGCCTCTCGGGGGTGATGTTTGCCCTCTCTAGTCGTTTTGCTAATACCGATTTATTGACCGTGCAGCAGACACTCAATGCCCTTTTGGTGACTATTGTGGGTGGTACGGGGACTCTTTACGGGGCCATCGTTGGCACCGCCTTTGTGCAACTAGCACAATTCTACCTCCTAGGTTTGCGTGCGCTACACCCCATTTTTGAGCGTTGGTTGCTCTTCTTTGGCGCCATATATGTGTTTGTAGTGCTCTTCATGCCTACAGGCATAGTCGGTCTCTACTTTCGTTTGCGGGACACCTGGGCACGGCGGGCTGGCCGGAATTGATAATTGATGGAATCATCAGGAGGGGAACTGCTTTGAGTATCGAAGGGACAAACCATGTCGGCATCGCCAGCTTGGGCTTTTACTTGCCCACCGCAATTGAGACGAGCGCCGATATAGCCGCAAAGAGCGGACTTTCCGTCTCTACAGTTGAACAAAAGCTAGGGGTCCACAAAAAGCACATCGCCGGAGTGCATGAGCATGTGTCCGACATGGCCATAGAGGCCGCTCGACGTGCTTTAGCAGGCTTTGACCCCCTGCAGCTTGACGCCATCATCTATTTTGGCAGTGCCTATAAAGATTACCCAGTCTGGTCCTGTGCGGCCAAGATTCAAGCAGAGCTCGGGGCCAGAAATGCCTTCGCCACAGAGATCATGTCCCTCTGTACTAGTTTTACGATGGCACTAAAGGTCGCTAAAGCCATGATGTTGACCGACAGTGCGATTAACCATGTGCTACTCGTAGGGGGCAGTAAAGAATCGCATCTCATTGATTATGGGAATCCGAGAGTGCGGTTTATGTACGATTTTGGCGATGGGGCAGGGGCAGCCTTGCTACAAAAGGGTTTGCGCAAGAATGTTTTGCTGGCCGAGAAGCATCTAACGGACGGCAGGTTTCATCGTCATATCAAGATCCAGGCGGGGGGCTCTGTAGAGCCGTCCTACTATGGCTGTGCCGCTGCCGACGACTACAAAATTGACTTGGTCGAGGGGGCGGAGATGAAAGAGTATCTCGACCCTGTCAGCATAGACAATTTCGAAGGTGTAGTTCTGGGGGCGCTTGCTAGCGCCGGCCTGCGGCTCTCCGACCTTGATTTTCTAGTACCAATTCATGTTAAACCTTCAGTGCACCAACAGATTCTGCAGCGCCTTGGTCTTTCTCCATCGCAGAGCTACTATCTCTCGGACTATGGGCATGTGCAGGCCTCTGACCTTGTCCTTGGCTTAATGGAAGCCGAGAAAGTAGGGGCTTTACGAAGCGGCAACATAGTGGCCCTGCTTGGCGCGGGCACGGGTTTTACTTGGGGCGCGGCTATTGTGCGCTGGGGTGAGCAGTGAAGATGAACAATGATGCTGTCGGTCACATTGCGCTGGCAAACGGAGAGGTACTGACATACCGCACGGCAGGACAGGGTCGCAAAGCTGTCGTGCTACTACATGGCAATATGAGCTCGTCGCTACATTTTGACCTGCTCCTCGAAAGTCTTGCCGACGACTACAAGCTGTATGCCTTCGATTTAAGAGGTTTTGGCGACTCCACCTACCACAGAGCGATAACTTCCTTGCAGGATTTAGCAACAGACATCGCGGAGGCGGCGCGGCTACTAGGGCTAGACGCCTATGCAGTTGTCGGTTGGTCAACTGGGGGCGGTGTAGCGCTTGAATTGGCTGCTGCCTACCCACAGGCAGTCGAAAAGGTCGTCCTGATCGATTCGGTGGGCGTAAAGGGCTACCCCATGTATCGCAAGGATGCTTTCGGGCAGGCCATTTTAAGCGAACAATTGAAAACTAGAGCTGAAATAGCCAATGACGCAGTACAGGTCTTACCAATTTTGCAGGCCTATGCGGCAGAAAATAGGGCCTTCTTGCGTTTTGTTTGGGATTCACTCATTTACACGAGAAATAAACCGAGCTACGAGAGATATGAGCGCTACCTAGATGGCATGCTGAAGCAACGGAACCTAGTGGACATAGATTATGCTTTGGTCACTTTCAACATGACCGACCAAGATAATGGAGTCTGTATGGGTAGCAATCGCCTGCGGCAAATTATATCCCCCGTACTGCTCTTGCATGGGGAGAATGACTTAGTGGTGCCGGCGGCAGAAAGCATGGCGACAGCGTCCTTGCTGGGGCAGTTGGCTACCCTGCTGATCATACCCGAATGCGGACACTCACCACTGACGGACAATCTACCTGCGCTACTGCAAGCCATGCAGACCTTCTTGGGTTAGAGAAAAGGAGGAGGGCCTCACATGTATAGTTATTCCTCTAAAGTGGTTACCGTTTCGCAGGCATTAGGCTTAGTTAAATCAGGCGATGTAATTGTGACGGGCCTAGCTGCGGCAGAGGCCAGGGCCTTTTTGGCCGAGTTGCACACCATTGCCTCGCGGGTCAGCCAGGTCAATGTGACGACTTGCCTGCCGATGCTAAGTGCCGAGTATTTTATGAACCCTGCCTACACAGACACCTTTCGTATGGCGGGCTGGTTCTTTACAGGGGCGATGCGTAAGATGCATGCGCACGGCCATATATCATTTATACCCAATCACCTCCATTTGGCCAGCAGCAAGCGCCTGGCACACGTAGGCCCGCAAATATTTGTAGGCACGGGCACTAGGCCCGATAAACACGGGTACATTTCTCTCTCCTTGAGCAATGTCTACGAAAAGGCCATGCTCGCCGCAGCCGATCTTGTCATTATCGAGGTCAACCCCAAGCTGCCCCGCACTTTTGGCGACTGCGAGGTGCATGTAGATGACGTTGATTACTTCATCGAGGTTGATTACGACATTCCGGAACTGCCAGAAACGCCTCCTAGTGACAAAGATTTAGCGATAGGGCAGTATATTGCGGCCATGGTCAACGACGGCGATTGTTTGCAACTGGGCATTGGGGGCATACCCAATGCCGTGGCTGCCTCGCTGCTAGCAAAGAAACATCTGGGCATTCATACTGAAATGCTGACCACAGGGTTAATGAGGCTTATTAAGGCCGGGGTGGTCACCAATAAACGCAAAACTCTCCATCCTGGCAAGTCGGTTTGCTGCTTTGCCCTCGGCACAAGGGAGCTATATGACTTTGTTGATGATAACCCTTCTGTTATCGTTTTAGATGGTGGCTATGTTAATGACCCAGCAGTAATCGGTCTGAACGATAATCAGGTCTCCATCAACACCACGCTAGAGGTCGACCTTACGGGACAGTGCTGCTCCGAATCGATCGGGCCTGTGCAGTACAGTGGCACAGGCGGACAAACAGATACGGCCGTAGGAGCCCAGCGCGCCAAAAACGGGCGGTCATTTATTGCCCTCTATTCGACCGCACAAGTAAACAACAAACAAACGGGGGAGAGCGAAGAGATATCAAAGATAGTGTCGACTCTAAAGCCCGGGGCCATAGTCTCGCTCTCGCGCAATGACGTCGATTATGTCGTTACCGAATACGGCATCGCGGCTCTGCGCGGGACTGATGTGCCGGAGCGGGTGCGGCGGCTAATTGCCATAGCCCACCCAAATTTTCGTGAACGGCTGGTGAGTGAGGCCAAGAGCTTGGGATATCTAGCTAGGAGGTAATTGTCGTGCCATACTTCCTTTTTGCGGGCCAACAAGTCTTCTATGAGGACCACGGCGAAGGCAGCCCTTTACTCATACTCAATGGGGTTTTTATGAGCACAGCTAGTTGGGAGCCCTTTATACCCGTTTTTGCGCGGCATAATCGCTTGTTGCTCCTAGATTTTCTTGACCAGGGTAAATCAAGCAGAATGAAACAGGCCTATGGGCAAGAGTTGCAGGCTGAGGTGGCGCTATCGCTCCTAGATCACCTCGGGCTAGCTAGTGCACATGTAGTAGGCATCTCTTATGGCGGGCAAGTGGCACTGCGCCTGGCGCTGACACATAGCCAGCGGGTAACAAAGCTGGTGCTGGCCAACACCACGGCCCGCGTAGATGCGTGGCTTAGCGATGTGGGGGCTGGGTGGGCGCAGGCGCTAGACGCAGGCGGTGTGGCGGCATTCTTTCGGGCGGCGATGCCGCGCATCTATTCGCGCCCATTTTATAATCAGCAGCTAGCCTGGCTACGGAGGCGTGAGCTGGGTTTTGCCCAGAATTTCTCTCCGGCTGTGGCGCAGGCTACTTTACGGCTACTGGCTAGTGCCGAAAACGTAAACTTGGTTAGTAGTCTGCCTGAAGTAGTAGTAGATACCCTGCTCATTTCAGCCGAATACGATGAAGTTACGCCTATAGAGATGCAAGCGGAGATGCTTTCCCGCCTGCCACGGGCGCTGCATGTCACCATCCCCGCCTGTGGACATGCCTCCATGTATGAAAAACCGCGGGAGTTTTCTCTCGTCGTACTCGGGTTTGTTAACAACAATTTAGATCTCAATATTGTTCGGCAGTAGCATGACAAAGGGGACAGCCATATTGGCCGTCCCCTTGTATTTCACTAGATGCAATTCAGTTCTGCTAGTCGATGAGCAAGATGTCTTCGCACTTCAAGATACCCTTAGGGCTTATGGCCACGTTTTTCAGCTTGTCGCCAAAGGTAGCCCCAATCGATTGATGGTAGAGGAAGATAGCGGGGACATCGTTGTACACCAGCTGTTGTACTTCGCCAAATATTTCAAAGCGCCGCTTGGGGTTAATAGTGCCTTTGACTAAGTCTAGCTTGCGGTCAACTTCAGAGTTGTGGTAGCTGAAGTAGTTGAGCGAGTTCTTAGAATGAAAGAAGGGGGTGACGAGGTTGTCGGGGTCGGGTGTATCTGCTACCCAGCGCAGCAGGAAAACATCCGTTTTTTGCAGCGTTTCTGTCTTGCTGTACTCGGGGCGAGTGACAGACTCCGTAGTAAAGTCAATGCCAATGGCCCGCAGGTCTTCCATGAAGTATTCGGCGATGGGGTTGAAGATAGCGCCGCTAGCGTCAGAGCGCATCAGCATGCGTAGCTTAAGATTGCGGATGCCATGGCGCTCTATTATTTCGCGTGCAAGTTTGGGGTTGTATTCAAGCCCGCTAAGGCCATGGTTGGGAATGAGGTTAGGCGGTATGGGGCCCTTAGCCACAGAGGCCATGCCACCTAGTAGGGTGGTCACCATGCGTTCCTTGTTTATGGCCATGGAGAGCGCGCGGCGACATTCTTTGTTTTGTACCAGGGGGTGATCTGATTTTAGATTGAAACCAATGTAGTAGTAGCCCATGATGCTTTCAGTGATGGACACGGTTCTCGGTTGCCCTTTTAGTTCGTTCGGCACGGTGGCAGTTTCGTGCCACAAGAGATCATAATCGCCGCGTTTAAAGCCCTCAGCTAGGCCCTTGTCTCCGTACTTAAAGATAAGCTGCTTAATAAATGGCTCGCCCTTGCTATAATCGGCAAAGGCCTCAAGTACACAACGTTCTTTAGACTGTTCGACAATCTTGTAGGGCCCGCAGCCCACGATTTTACCTTGAGCGAGCTCCTCTTTGGCGACAACCCCGGCAAAGAATTGCCCGAGGTCTGTTAAAAAGCCACCATAAGGCGTATGTAGCTTAATGGCCACCGTGTAGCGGTCTATGATTTTTATGCCGGAAACATCGCGAGCCTGGCCTTTTCTAAACTCTTGTACGCCGAGAACGCAGTCTAGCGCCCAGCCTACGGGGGAGTCAAGCTTAGGGTCCGCTAAGCGTTCGAGCGAAAACTTGACGTCCTCAGCCGTTATCTCTCTGCCATTAGTAAACTTAGCGCCTTTGCGCAGGTAAAAAGTCCAGGTCAGTTTCTCTTGCTCAAAATGCCACTTGCTGGCCAGTCCAGGGGTGATGCGCTCCTGTGAGTCGCTTCCTAGCAGGCCAAGATGAACATTAGACAGGAGCTGTGCCCCGTAAAACTCAGAAGTTAGGTGGGGGTCAAAAGTCGAGGGCGCGTAGGGCAGGTTAATGGTCAGCGAGCTATTCGCTTCCGCTTGGTTGACTTCGGCCATGAGCTTAGTGGAGATATCAACTAGCTCAGACGAAGTATTTTCCATGGCCACCACGGTGTTTTTAGTGAAATGGGCGTAAACAGAAGTGGTCTCCACTATCGCCATGAGCTTGTCAAAGGTGTGACTCATTTCTTCGGTAGAAGTAACGATTTTCTCTAGGCTGGCCGTCTGCGTGGACACAGCCCCGCTAATTTCGGCAAAAGCCCTATTGCTGCTCTGCACGGATTCCAGCACGGCCTGAAAGGCCTTGGTGGTGTCGGTAGCGGCTGAGGTCCCCATGCCCACTCTGTCCAATATGACAGAGAGGGCCTTCTGTGTCTTGTCGACGCTCTGCGTGATCTGTTGAATGGTCTTGTAGATGTCGTTCACTGAGTCAACGCTCCGCTCAGAGAGGCGCTTGACTTCTTTGGCCACGACGGCAAAGCCACGCCCAGCATCACCCGCACGTGCCGCCTCAATGGCGGCATTAAGAGAGAGCAGGCGGGTAGTGTCGGCGATGTCTTTGATTACCTCAAGCATACTATTGATGGCGGCCGCTCTATCAGCAAGCACAGCAGCGACTTCTCGCGCCTCGGCCACCGCAAACTCAATGTCGCGCATGGCTTGGAGAGATTTATCCACCGTTTTGTGGCCTTCATCCACTACGCCCATGGTCTGGCGCGAAAGCTGCATGGAGCTTTCGGTGTTAGCTAAAACTTCTTCCGTGTAAGCCGAGTAACTGGTTATCTCGTCGACAACTTTGCCAATTGAGGACATTTGGATTTGCGTATAATTACCAATGGTATCCGTCATCTCGAGCAGATTATCTGTAACGTCTACAATGCCCGCCATGTTCTTTACTATTTTGTTAGAGATACAACGCTGATTGCGTTTTAGAAGGCCCACACTGCGGCTTGCGGTGACCCTACTGGCTGTAGCGCTGTGTGCGGCGGGACTCTGTGCCCCTTTGCGAAATCCAAACATCGATTTGTGCCTCCGTTTCCTAGTCCCTGCTGCGATGCTAATGAAAATTACTTTGGCAATAATATCTATGGCACATCTATTACACACCGGCCACTGATTTTCCTGCCTGGTGTGTAGTTCTGCGCAACTTTCGTAGCTAAAGTAAGAACGCGCTATTCAGAACTGGCGCATCTTTGGTAGACTAGTTATGTAGACGTGAGATGGGAGAGGGGTATGATAGGCGTGGCGAAACTAGTGGTTTGTTTTTCATTGACGGGCAACACCCGCCTGGTAGCGAAGGCTATCGCTAAAGAAATGGGGGCTGACTTTACGGAGTTGGTGCCAGTCAGGCAGTACCCTCTGCGCGGCGCTTGGCTTTATCTTAAAGGCGGCAAGGAAGCAGTGTTTAAGTCCGAGCCGGAGCTAGAGCGAGGATTAGTAGACTATGATGATTATGATGTAGTGGTAGTGGGCACCCCGGTCTGGGCTGGCACCATGGCCCCACCCATTCGCACCTTTCTTAAGTCCGCCGCGGTACAGGGCAAGCAAGTCCATATTTTTTGCACATATGGCGGCGGCCCCGGTACCTCTCTGCAAGACATGCGCTCCGTCTCTCTAGGCAGTGTAGGGCAAGAACTAGGGGTACGCATGGGGGCCAAGTTTGTCACGGAGAGCGTCAACCAAGCCAAGGTCTTCGCAGCACAGCTTGGGTGAGGCGAGCTTACTGGGGAACAAGATGCGTCCCCATACTTTGTTCGAGTAAGGCCGTAAAGAGGGGGACAAGGTGGGGGTCAAACTGCTCGCCCGCAGAACGCCAAAGCTCCTTAACGGCTGCTTCGTGCGACATGGCGCGCCGGTAGGGCCTGTTATTGGTCATAGCATCATAGGCGTCGGCGATACTTAGGATGCGGCATTCGATGGGTATTTCTTCGCCCCGCAGGCCAAGTGGGTAGCCTGCGCCATTCCACCACTCGTGGTGTCTAAGAATCCAATCGGCGATAGGTGCAAGGTCAGGCGAGGCTTCGGCAATGCGAGCCCCGATTTCTGAGTGGAGACGCATCTCTTTCATTTCGTCTGGCGTTAGTTTGTCCGGCTTAAAAAGTATCCTGTCGGGCACGCCGATTTTGCCAATATCGTGAAACTGCGCTAGTAGCCTTAGTTCCGTTATGGTTGACGCGCATAAAGAGAGACCCTTGGCCAAGGCGGTGACTAGGTCCTGCAGTCTGTCGGCATGGCCTTCGGTGATGTAGTCGCGCGACTCAAGGGCCTTCATCATCGTCTGCACGAGCGAGCTGCGAGTGCTATGGCGGTGGGTGAGTTTTTTGCGGTTCATTACCGTGTCGGCGCGCTCGAAGAGTGCTTTGAGGGGAGTAACCGTTTCACTGAGAGCATAGCCTTGGGAGACACTTAGAGGCAGTGCTGGGAACTGCAAATTGTAGGCGGTGACACGGGTTTCAATAGCTGTGCAAACTTCCTCTACCTCTGCTGTGGATGAGTTCGGGAGAATAATAGCTAGCTCGTCGCCCCCGACACGCGCCAGAAAATGCTCGGGAGCGAGGCATTTGCCGACCACACTGACCATGGCTTGTAGCAGCATGTCGCCGCAGTGATGGCCGCGGGTTGTATTGACGGCTTTAAGGCCATCGAGGTCTAAGACAATGATGGCCAGCGGAAAATTCGCTGCGTCACAATAGCTCTCTAGCTGTTCCTCGAAGTAACTGCGGTTGTAGCTGCCAGTCAAGGTGTCGCGGCGCCTTAGGAACTCTAGGCGTTCTTCATAAGCCTTGCGCTCAGTTACATCGCGGAGGACGTAGACAGCCCCCGTTACTTCGCCGGCGCCGTCGCGTATCACGCTGCCTTGTCCGTCAAGCGAGCGATAAATGCCTTGAACATTGCGGGCACGAAACTCTACGCGCTGACTCCCTTGGGAGTCAGCGGAATAGAGATCTATACCTATTTGTCTGAGCGTGGGGGCGTCGTCGGGATGTATACTTTTTGTGTAATGATGGCCGATTACTTCGGAGGGGGATATCCCGGCGGCCTCAAGAAATGAAGGGCTGACGTATTCGACAATGCCGGTTCTCGATATTTTACACAGTAAATCGCTCATATGGTTAGTAACTTCGCGCAGTAGCTGCTCGCTCGCACGTAGTTCAGCGTCTTTTTCGCGCATTAAAGTGAGGTCATGGATGGACTCAATGGCGCCCACCATGTTGCCCGCTGCATCGAGTAGCGGCGCAGCCATGACAGCCACATAGGCATCTCTACCGCCGTAGACATTCGGCTGTACACCTTCAGTATATAAAACGCCATTCTCTGTTTCGCGAAAGAACTCGCCGTAGTAGGCGCGCACTTCCTCTTCGGGGTGCCCGACAAAGTCAATCAACAGAGGGCGCGGCGACTGGTAGATGGCGGCAGCATAGTTCTTTGTGCCCAGCACTTGCTCCTTGGGCACACCTGAGTAATGCTCCATGGCCCTGTTCCAGGCAATGACCTTTTTATCGGCATCTATAACAAAGGAAGCATCAGGCGCGTGCTCTATCACCGCTACCATTTGGCTGTGCGCAGTTTCAAGCTGGGCCGTAGTGCGTTTTAGCTCATTATACTGCTGGCGAAGACTTGCTTCAGTGACTAGCAGTTGCTCGTTAGTCGCCGACAGCTCGATGGTAGTGGCGGTCATTTCCTCGGTGAGTGCTTGCAAGGCGTGTTGTTTCCGACGGCTTTCGGAGATGTCGATCATAACTTGGGTTGCGCCGATTACGACACCCGCGTCGTCAACAAGCAAGGAAGCCCGGGCCCAGAGATGTGCCCCAGCACCATTATTCACTTGTGGGGCAAACTGCTCGGCGATTATGCTCGCTGCCTCACGCCGCGACCAGAGATAGGCCCCTCCTGGGGGGTCTTCCTGGCGAAGCAAGTAGTTTAGTAAGAGAGGCCGTGCTGTGGGGTAAAAACCTAAGGAGAAGACTTCATAGCCTTGGCCTAGCACCTCCTCAGGCGATAGCCCTGTGAGCTTTACTGTAGCCGGGTTCCACAAGGTAATTTTTCCGGCAGTGTTGATGGCCATAACGGCATCTGGTACATGCTTTATGGCCTCAACAAGAGTTGCGAAGCAGTTCTTTGGGTTTTCCACACCAGACCTCCTCTGAGCAACAGTGCAACATATTTCGACAATGTTCAGCAAAATCCTTTAACTAGTGCGCTACATGGTTAAAAGAATTCGGCACAAGGCTGGGGAGACACCCCTTCGACCTGAGCTGGTAGGGAGGTTTTGGGATGATAAGGATTTCTAATATAAAATTGCCGCTAGAACAAAGGGGGGCGGTGCAAAATGCCGCTCTAAAGAAGCTTGGCCTAACAACGGCGGCTATCCGTACTTTGAGGATCCATAAGGAGTCGGTCGACGCGCGCGATAAACGCCGGATACAATTTGTCTATGTGGTCGATGTGGAGCTAGATGACGAGGCTAGGTACCTCGGCCGTCACTACCATGCCGACGTGGCGCTGACGCCTAGTGAAGAGTACGCGCCCGTTGCTGCGGGCCCAAGTCTCCTCTCCGACCAGCCCGTCATTATCGGTGCCGGCCCGGCAGGGATGTTTGCGGCGCTATTATTGGCGGAGCGGGGGTACAGGCCCCTGCTCCTAGAGAGAGGGCAAGATGTCGATAGCCGCACGATAAAAGTAGCGGAGTTTTGGCGCCGAGGGGTACTTGACACAGGCAGCAATGTGCAATTTGGTGAGGGAGGGGCAGGCACTTTTTCGGACGGCAAGTTGACGACCACCATTCGTGACCCCCGTTGTCGCAAAGTTTTGGGGGACTTAGTTGCCGCTGGTGCGCCACCAGAAATCATGTATGTACACAAGCCCCATGTCGGTACAGATATTCTCCGGGGCGTGGTGAAACAAATCAGAAGGCGAATTGAGGAAGCCGGTGGGGAAGTGCGCTTTGGAGCACAAGTTACCGACCTGCTGGTAGACCGCGGCGCGGTAAGGGGGGTGGTCATTAATAGTCGTGACACTGTTCCTGCTTCTGTGGTGGTGCTCGCAGTGGGCCACAGTGCCCGCGACACCTTTGCCATGCTCCTTGAGCGAGGTGTAGATATTGTACCTAAGGCTTTTGCCATCGGAGCGAGAATAGAGCATGCTCAGAAGCTTGTCGACGAGGCGCAGTATGGTGGTTTTGCTGGTCACCCAAACTTAGGCCCCGCAGAGTACAAGCTTGCCCACACAGCCAACAGTCATCGCGCAGCGTACACCTTCTGTATGTGTCCCGGCGGGGCAGTGGTGGCGGCGGCCTCAGAAGAAGGGGGCGTGGTCACTAATGGCATGAGTGAGCAAGCTCGTGATCGCTCTAATGCTAACAGTGCGCTTCTAGTTGCTGTGGGGCCGGAAGATTTCTTTACTAAGCACCCTCTCGCCGGTGTCGAATTTCAAAGGCACTGGGAAGCAAAAGCCTTTGCCGAGGGTGGCCGGGATTATCGCGCCCCGCTCCAAACGGTGGGAGACTTTTTGTCGGGACGTAAGACCGGGCAGTGGGGTCAGGTAGAACCGTCCTACCTCCCTGGGGTGCAGGGGGCAGATTTAGCCAGCTGCTTGCCGGCCTTTGTGGTCGAGACCATGCGAGAAGCGCTCCTTAATTTCGACCGCAAAATAAAGGGATTTGCCCATCCCGCTGCTTTACTGACGGGGGTGGAAACGCGCAGCTCTTCACCAGTGCGCATTCCCCGCGACGCTGGGTTTGAGGGTAGCGTTACTGGGCTCTATCCTAGTGGTGAGGGGGCTGGCTACGCTGGGGGTATTATGTCGGCGGCAGTAGATGGCATACGAGTGGGGGAGGCCATTATTAGCAAGTACAGTCCCGCTAGAGGAAACTCGAACAATAATGGAGAATAGTTTGTAGAATGGTGTCGAAAGCGGGGAGCTAAGACAATGGCCATTAAGGAGGCCACCTAGAATGCGCATAATTAGGATGTACATGGCTCTGTATGTATTATTACTTTTGCTCTTGGCCTTTGTGGGGGCGCCCTTGGTCTTTCCGAGCCTAGAGTACACCCTGACGCCTGATGAGAGGGCGTACTTGGCAGAGCTTGGTACCTTGCACGCCGTAGGGGACGAAAACTTTCCGCCATTTTCTTACAAGAGAGAAGACTCCGCCGCCGGTTTTGAGAGGGACTTCGTGTTAGAGTTAGCGCGAGCGCTCGGCGTAGGTATTGTGCACACCCAGGGCCCCTGGGCCGAGATGCGGGCCAAGCTCGAGCGCGGTGAGGCCGATTTTATAACCGGCATGCGTGTTCTGCCCGAGCGCGCAGCTCTGTACAACTTCACGGTGCCTTACCACGAGACTTTTCATGCTCTAGTTGTGCCGCGCGATAGTCATTTGGGGGGCTATTCTGATTTGGTGGGGTTGCGCGTTGCCGCGCAGACGAGTTCCGCAACCTACGAAGCCTTGCAGGCGCATGGCATAATAGCGGTGGGCGTACCTAGCCCAGAAGCCGGGCTACAGCTTCTGCGCAAGGTGGGGTCGCCGCCTGGGTAGAGCAGTACTGGGTGGCGAGGTTCTTCGTCGGCTTGCGCGGTAGGTACAGGTGGACTGTGCACCCCCTAGAAGAGACCACGGCAGATTATGCGATGGCAGTTTCACGCCATCGTGATCAAAAACTGGTGTCGATATTAAACAAGGGCCTCTTAAAGCTACACGCCTCCGGTGTGCTGAATGACCTGCATGCCAACTGGTTTGGTCCAACCCTCGAAGTCGGGCGTGAGTCGCCGCTTGTCCCCATTCTCATGGGGGCTGTGGGGCTGGCTACACTCGGGCTGGGGCTACTAGTACTAGGAATTTACTTAGAGCGGCAAGTGGCGCGTAAAACAGCAGAGCTCACAGAGGCTAACAAGCTACTGTCGCATGAGCAGCAGAAGCTCGCTAAAATGCTCCTTAATGCCGCGCGGGCACTAGGTGTAACCATTGAGATTAAGGATTTTAATACGGGCAATCACAGTCAAAGGGTGGCGCGAGTAGCCTATGTATTAGGCAAGAAGATGGGGTTGCGCGAAAAAGAACTCTTTACCCTTTACTTGGGCGCATTGATGCACGATATTGGCAAAGTAGGTGTATCAGACGCTATACTGGCTAAAGCGGAGGTGCTGTCTGCGGAAGAATACCGGCAGATGCGCTTTCATCCCGAAATTGGGGATAGTATCTTGCGCAATGTCGAGGGATATGATGAAGTGAGGGAGATTGTGCTCTACCACCATGAACGTTGGGATGGCGAAAGCCATCTGCGTTACCCGGCCTATCCTGGTTGGCGCTGTGGGTCCGCCATTCCCCTCGGGGCACGCATTGTCGCGGTGGCCGATACCTTCGACGCCATAACTTCAGACCGCCCCTACCGTGCGGCACAGACCGTGAGCGAAGCGCTAGCCATTATTAAAGCTTGCCGAGGCACACAATTTGATCCTGCGGTCGTAGACGCGGCTGTGCTATCTGCTGATGATTTGCGTCAGGCTCTTGTCAACCCTGACGACAGCGATTATTATAAAAATATGGAAAAGAATATTGGGCTATAGACAGAGCAGGAGGCCTCTGCATGGATGTGAAACGACGCGCTCGACAGACAAAGACTGTCATCCAAATTAGTGAAATGTTGGATGAGGCCAATGTGCGGGCGTGGCTTGGGGGAGGGTGGGCCCTTACAGCGCACGATTCCTCTCTCCAAAGTGAACCGGGAGATATCGGCTTCTATATTTTTGCCGCCGATGCAGCACAGGTGCGCATACTTCTCACCGAGGCGGGCTTTGGCATTGTCGATTGTACGGCCAACTCTTTCGCCGCGGTGCGCGGGCGCCTCTACATCGCTTGGGAGCTGCTGTGGGTGGACGAGAACGACAATGTCGTCACTTACGAGGGTCGCCTGGAGAGGGAATATCTTTGGCCGCGAGACGCCTTCCCTCATGACAAGTCCGTGCTGCTAGGTGGGGTAGCTGTCCGTGCGGTAGCTGCCTCCGCTTTGCGGCAGTACTTGAGTGACGGCGAAAAAAATAATGGTGGTAAGCGGCAGAAGTTGAGCAAGGATTTGTCGCGCTTTAAATCATTAGTTCACGATCGTATGTAAAAAAAGAGCAGTCCTAGGACTGCTCTTGCTGCTACTAGCGGAGAACGGTGCGGCTACTGTGGTATTTGGCAACAAAGTAGCTTTGACTGAGGCGGTCGATTCTTACTCCGCCGCGCGTCCAGGCATGCACCATTCTGCCGTCCCCTAGGGCGATACCAACGTGGGAAACGCCGGGCTTGTAGGTGTTTTGGAAGAACACCAAGTCACCAGGCTGGAGGTTGGTGCGAGCAATCGCCCGCCCTACCCTTGACTGTGATGCCGCGGTGCGCGGCAATCTGATACCTACCGCCCTGTTCATAACAAAGCGGGTGAACCCGCTACAGTCGAACGCACCTGGTCCGGTGGCCCCGAAAATGTAGGGACGACCAAGGTAGCTTAGAGCCGTGCGGACGACTCTTTCGCCCCGTGCGCCATTAGCTCTGGCGAGCCCAGGCAAGGGAACAAGAGCTACAGTCAGTGCAAGTGCAAGTATTGCCGTTGTTTTCTGCCAGTTGAGCTTCAATATTACCTCTCCTCTCGATTTTTGCTGCTGTCGTCGCCAAGAACAGCCTAAATGCATTGTAAATGATATATTAGTCATATAAAACAATAAATATTTTCCAAACAACAAAAAACCCTGCTAGAAACAGGGCATGGTAATTTGAACCAAGGAGAGGTGTTGTGATATGTACCGCGCAGAAAAATTGCCGATTGATGATCTTAAGCAGTACTATCAGTCCGTTAACAAAGAGTTGCTTCATCTAATCGAGTACGAAGATGAGTGGCTTCCTGCTTTAAGTAATGCTGCTGCTTTGCTTGGGCATCAACTGCGGGACATTAACTGGGTGGGCTTTTATCTCTTTAAGGAGGGACTGCTCATGCTCGGGCCCTTTCAAGGCAAGCCTGCTTGCAGCATGATCACACTCGGCAACGGCGTGTGCGGCACTGCGGCTTGTCAGCGGGAGACGATAGTTGTGCCCGATGTGCACCTCTTCCCAGGGCATATCGCCTGCGACAGCGCTTCGCAGTCGGAGATAGTCATTCCCCTGCTGAAAGAGGGCCATCTCTATGGCGTGCTAGATATCGACAGCCCCATCAAGGGGCGTTTTACGGAGGCCGATCAGCTAGGTTTAGAAGCCTTTGTGGGCCACTTGATGAGGTGCGTGCCTTGGGAAAAAGTAGTCTTCTAACAACAAATGGCTCAAATATTAAATCTGCCAAGGCACCTATCACTATATATAGTATGTAGTATAATAGACATACTCTATAGGTAGTAGTGCAAGGAGGCCCGACAAATATGTTCAGACAGATACGAAAGAGAGACGGCTCACTGGTCGAGTTTAGGCAAGAGAAGATTACGCTGGCCATACACAAAGCGCTTATCGCTAGTTACCCAGATAGAGCCAAGGACGAGCTGCGAAAACTCGCTGAAGTTATAGCGGACAGGACCATGTATGCTTTGCAGAAAAAGCAGCCTCAGAATAGCTTCCTCTCTGTAGAAGAGGTGCAAGATACCGTTGAAGAGACTCTGATGGAAGTAGGCGAGAGGCAGACGGCCAAGCGCTACATTCGCTACCGTCTGCAGCACGAAGACATCCGTCACAATAAGAAGTCCTTTGTAGACGCTCAGAAATTAGTCTTAGACTACGTCACCCGGGAGGACTGGCGGGTCAATGAAAACTCCAACATGGATTTTTCTTTGCAGGGGCTTAACAACCATGTCATCGCCGAAGTGACCAAGGGCTTTTGGCTGCACCAGCTCTACCCGCCTGAAGTTCGTGAGGCGCATACAGGGGGAGATTTTCACCTGCATGATCTCGGCTTACTAGCACCCTACTGCTGTGGTTGGAGTTTTGAGGACTTACTTAGGCTAGGTTTTAGAGGTGTGCCAGGTAAAGTGGCCTCTGCGCCGCCGCGCCATTTTCGTACAGCCATTGGGCAGCTCGTTAACTTCTTCTACACGCTGCAAGGCGAAGCCGCAGGGGCCCAGGCGGTAAGTTCTTTTGACACTTACTTGGCGCCCTTTGTACGACATGATAAGTTGACCTACAAAGAAGTGCGCCAAGGCATCCAAGAGTTTGTCTATAACTTGAACGTGCCTACACGCGTAGGTTTTCAGACGCCTTTTGTCAATTTAACGATGGATATTATCTGTCCAACTACTTTGGCCGAACAGTCCGTTATCATTGGCGGCGAGCCACAGGCGGCCGTTTACGGAGAGTTTCAAGCCGAGATGGATATGATAAACCTCGCTTTTTGCGATGTCATGATGAAGGGCGATGCCAGCGGACGCATTTTCACTTTCCCCATACCCACCTACAATATTTCCAAGGAGTTTCAGTGGGACAGCCCTGTGGTTGACTCCATTATGGAGATGACTGCTCGCTATGGCATCCCCTACTTCGCTAATTTCGTCAACAGCGATATGTCTCCCGAAGATGCACGAAGCATGTGTTGCCGTTTGCGCCTCGATAATCGTGAGTTGCGCAAGCGCGGGGGCGGTCTCTTTGGTGCCAACCCCCTCACCGGTTCTATTGGCGTAGTGACAATTAATATGGCTCGCCTTGGCTTTTTGGCGCGCACTGAGGAAGAGTTTTTCGTTCGTTTGCAGCGACTGATGGATCTCGCCAAATCTTCGCTTGACATTAAGCGTAAGGTTCTTGAAAAAAATACCGATTTAGGATTATATCCCTATAGCCGTTTTTACTTGCAGGTAGTCAAAGAGCGTTTCGGCGAATACTGGAAGAATCACTTCAATACCATCGGTATTAATGGCATGAATGAAGCGATTATTAATCTCTTAGGCGAGGGCGAGAACATAGCCACACCGCGAGGACAAGCCTTTGCCATTAGAGTGTTAGAGCATATGCGCGGCGCGCTCGTCGATTACCAGCAGGAGACGGGTGATTTGTTTAATCTGGAGGCCACTCCTGCGGAGGGCACGGCCTATCGCTTGGCCAAACTTGACCGCGAAGCCTATGCCACGATGGTTATTCCGGGCAAGAAAGAGCCCTACTATACTAACTCCACCCAACTAGCAGTTGATCATACCGACGACATGTTTGACGCCCTAGACCTGCAGGACGAACTTCAGATTCGCTACACAGGAGGAACAGTTTTCCATGGTTTCTTAGGCGAATCGATTGAAGATGTGGCTGCCTGCAAGCAGTTAGTGCGTAAAGTTATGGAGAACTATCGTATCCCATACTTCACGGTTTCGCCTACTTTTTCCGTTTGCCCAGAGCACGGCTATAAAAGGGGCGAGCACGCTGCTTGTCCCATTTGCGGTGGCAAGGCAGAGATTTGGACTAGGGTGGTGGGCTTCCATCGACCTGTACAGAATTGGAATCTGGGCAAAAAAGAGGAATTTAGAGACCGCCTAGAGTATGTATTGTTTGAGCCATGCGCGGCCAATGACTGAGGGGGAGAAACTCTTTCGAGGGATACAAAAAACTAGCGTTATAGATTTTCCTAAAATACTGGCAGCGGTATTGTTCGTCGGGGGGTGTAACTTTCGTTGTCCCTTTTGTTACAATGCCTCGCTAGTAGAGAAAAAGTCTCCTGTCGTGCCGATGGAGGAAGTCTTTGACTTCCTCCATCGGCGAAGAAGGATACTTGATGGTGTGTGTATCAGTGGCGGGGAACCTACTCTCGCCCCATTTTTAACTGATTTTCTCCGTCAGGTCAAGGCCATGGGCTACCTAGTTAAGCTTGACACCAATGGTTATCGGCCCGAGGTCTTGGAGGGTCTTTTTCGTGCCGGGCTAGTTGACTACATCGCGATGGATGTTAAAAACAGCCCCCAAAAATATACGGCGACCTGTGGTGTATCCCACCTAGACTTGCGTCGTATTAAGGACTCGATTGAGCTTGTCAAATCCGCAGGGGTTCCCTACGAGTTTCGCACCACCTTGTCAACAGAGCTTGTGGACATGGCTGATATTGAGGGCATCGCCGCCTTTGTGGGTAAGGGCCGGGTCTATGCACTGCAGGCGGTGAACCCCGCACAAGTTACTTTAAGCGGCAGGGTGTTTACGCCGCCTCCGCTCCAGAGTATTAAGGAAATGAGTCAAGCCCTCGCTGCTACCTTCCAAGAAGTCGTGATACGTGCGAGGTGACTGGCAAGCCGTTTGGAGCAGCTGCATAAGGTGGGTTATCTTAGGCAAAAACTAGCAAGAAATTTCCACGGAGAGGGGCTAGTGATTGTGCCTAATTCAGACCTCGCTGCCGAACTCGCGTCAGTACAAGAAAACATGTCTAGAGTGCTTGTCTCTGGGCCGCTAAAGTTTACCCGGCGGGGCGGAGCAGAGACGTCCTTATCGAGTGGAAAAATGCTGCGCCCAAAGGTGATCCTGTACACGGGTCTCGCGCTGGGCGGTAGTAGAGAGAAGCTTGTAGACGGTGCAACCGCGGTAGAACTGCTGCACTATGCTTCGATTATTCACGATGACATTATCGATAACGCCACCATGCGGCGTGGGCAAGTGACCCCAAGTGGCGAGTTTGGCCCGCAGAAGGCTGTCCTCTGGGGAGATTATTTCTTCGCTCACGCTCTTCGTTACGCAGGCAAACTCGGCGATCAAGCGGTGCAAGACGTTGGCGAAGCAGTCGAACAAATGGTGCGAGGAGAACTTAAGCAGCTAGAATCTCGGGGAGATCTAACCCTTAGCGCCAAGGATTGCTTGGAACAATGTAAAGGCAAGACAGGGGCGCTCTTGTCGCTAGCCGCCAAGCTTGGCGCAACGGTCGCTAAATCGCCCTACACTATACGTGCCCTAGCGGGAGAATTTGGCGAACGATTTGGCATCGTCTTTCAGTGGCGTGACGACTATCTAGACTACTTCGGTGACAGTAGCACCCTCGGGAAAACAGTGGGGCGCGATATGTGTGAAGGTGTGGTGACCTTGCCGCTCCTTCTCGCTGCACACCTGTCCCCGCAGGAGCAGTTGATACGCGCGTTTGCGGAGCGGTCTCTCGCCGCGGAGAACTTGCCTGAAGTGCGCCGCTGGATTGTAGAGTCTGGTGCTGAACAACGATTTTTGCAGATGATGCGTGAGCAAGAGCACTTAGCTCTAGCCGCCTTGAAGTGCTTGCCGCCAAGCTTTTACAGGGATGCTCTCGCGAGCATTGTGCAAAACGGCACTGTTACCACGGGGCATGGCTAAAAATACTTTGACAGAGGTCTCGAGTTCATTTATTATCGTAGTGATAGGGACAGTGATATATAGTCCCGTACATCGACATGGATGCTCGGATCATTATTTTTGGGCAGACCATTGTCATCAATTTGCGGGATATATAGATATAACATAAGGAGGAATAAAAGTGCAAAAAGGAAACACCAAGTTGCTCGTAGCCGCCGTAGTTGCCCTCGTCCTCATCGTCGCCTTGGCCTTTATTTTGCCAGGAATGCTGCGCGAACCCGAACCTGAACCCGTGGCCTTTAGAGTGGGGGTAGTTCTTTCGACCGGTGGTAGGGGTGACAATTCATTTAATGACGCCGCTATCGTTGGTTTGGAGAAAGCCGTTGCTGAGCTTGGTATCGAGTTCAGTTACCAAGAGCCAGCAGAAGTACCGCAAATGGAAGAGTTCCATCGTCTATTTGCCCAAGAGAAGATGGACTTAATTATCGGTGTAGGCTTCTTGCAAGCCGACGCGATTACTAAGGTCGCCCAGGAGTTCCCGGAGCAAAAGTGGGCCGTAGTTGATACAGTTATCGACCTGCCCAATGTAAAATCCTTAGTCTTTAGAGAGCACGAAGGCTCTTTCTTGGCTGGCGCCTTGGCTAACATGATGACCGAAACTAACAACGTTGGTTTCGTCGGCGGCATGCAAATTCCACTTATTACTAGGTTCAAACTAGGCTACATGCATGGCGTTGAGCACGTCAATGCACTGCGGGGCAGAAATGTAACCGTGCAATCTGCCTACATTGGCACTACCGGTGCGGCCTTTAGAGATCCCGGTCGTGGCAAGGAATTGGCCTTAGCGCAAATCGCTCAAGGCGCTGACATCATCTACCATGCCGCTGGTGGTAGCGGACAAGGCGTTTTCGAAGCCGCCGCTGAAAAGGGCGTAAAAGCTATCGGCGTTGACTCTAACCAAAACTGGGTTAAGCCTGGCTCGATTCTCGCCAGCATGATGAAGCGTGTGGATGTAGCCGTGTTTGATGCCATTAAGGCGACCAAGGAGGGCACATTTGCAGCAGGCGCGACTTCCTTTGGCGTAAAAGAAGGCGGCATCGGCCTCACGGATCTCGCCGCTGTCACCGACGTAGAAAAAGCGGCCCTGAACAATGACGCTGCACAAATCGCCCTTATTCAAGCGATGAAGGATGCAATTCCAGCTGATGTTCGTCAACTTATCGCCGATCTATCGGCACAGATTGCCGACGGCAGGATTGTAGTTCGTTCCGAGTAAATTTGACGCGGGAGAGGAATTTACCATGCAACCCATTTTAGAAATGCGACAGATAACGAAGAGATTCCCAGGTGTGCTAGCGAGTGACAATGTCAACATTAGCCTCTACCCTGGGGAAATTCTCGCCATCATCGGGGAAAATGGTGCTGGCAAGTCTACTTTGATGAACATTCTCTTTGGCTTGTACCAGCCTGACGAAGGACAAATTTTCATCAAGGGCGAGCCGGTTAAAATTCTGAACCCAAATCAAGCTATCGCACAAGGTATAGGAATGGTTCACCAGCATTTTATGCTGGTGAACCCTTTTACCGTTGCCGAAAACATCGTTCTGGGCGCAGAGCCGCGCCAGGGGGTCTTCTTAGACATCGACAAGGCGCGCAAAGCCGTCTCCGAGGTGTCGCATCGCTACGGTCTCCGTGTTAAGCCCGACGCCACCATTGAGGAGCTGCCTGTCGGCATACAGCAGAGGGTAGAGATTCTTAAGATTCTCTATCGTGGTGCGGAGATTATCGTGCTTGATGAGCCTACCGCTGTGCTTAACCCCCAAGAGATTAGAGAACTCTACGCCATCATGCAAAACCTTACTTCGCAGGGAAAAAGCATTATTTTCATCTCCCACAAGCTCAATGAGGTTATGGCGACCAGTCAGCGTGTGACCGTCATGCGTAGAGGTAAAGTAATGGGTACGGTAGCGACCAAGGATACCTCGCCTGCTGAGTTAGCCAACCTTATGGTAGGGCGACATGTGTTCCTGCAGGTGGATAAGAAGCCTACCCAGGTCGGGAGAACTATTCTCGCGGTGGAGGACTTGGTGGCTAAGGATGTATCTGGCGAAAAACTGCTCGACCGTGTAAGTTTTGAGATTAGGGCGGGAGAGGTCCTGGGAGTAGCGGGCGTCGAAGGCAATGGGCAGACTGAATTGGTGGAAGTTCTTACGGGCTTACGCCGCGCGTCAAGCGGTACCGTGCGCCTTAACGGCCAAGACATCACGCAGTTTACCGCTCGCCAAATTAAGGAGAGTAAAGTGGGGCACATTCCCGAAGACAGACAAAAGAGAGGGCTAGAGCTCGACTTCTCGGTTAAGGAGAACCTTATTTTCGGTTTTCATTACAAACCACCCTTTGCTGAACATGGCTTCTTGAATCTACCGGCCATGGCTAGCCATGCCGACAAGATGATCGAAGAATTTGACATTAGAACACCCCATGCGGAAACAATGGTCCGCTCTCTTTCGGGCGGCAATCAGCAAAAAGTCATCATTGCGCGTGAGATGCACCAGAATCCGGATTTACTGATTGCCTCGCAGCCCTCGCGCGGGGTAGACATTGGTGCCATTGAATTTATTCACCGCCGCATTGTTCTGCATCGCGATGCCGGTAAAGCGGTCCTCCTCATTTCACCCGAGTTGTCGGAGGTGCTGTCGCTAAGTGATAGAGTAGCTGTTATTTATGAGGGCCAGATCATGGGTATCTTGAATAGTAACGAGGTCACTGAGGAGCAACTCGGCCTCATGATGGCTGGTATCAGGCCCGAAGAACAGCAGCACCTTGAGGAGAGGAGACCCACCAATGGCTAGTAAAGAAAGCAAACAATCCGGCCTGCAGGAGATCTTGGTTCCGCTGGGGGCCATTATACTCGGTCTTTTGGTAGGCGCGGTTATTATACTCACTATGGGGGAGAACCCCTTTCGTGCTTACGCCGCCCTGTTCTACGGCGCTTTTGGCAGCCTGAATAGGATTCTGGGTACTCTAACGCGGGCTACGCCCATCATTATTACTGGGCTTGCCGTCGCTTTGCCTTTTAAGGCAGGTCTCTTTAACATCGGAGTAGAGGGACAGATGCTTATGGGGGCACTTGCGGCCGCCATTGTGGGTAGCAACTTAAGAGGTCTGCCATTAGCAGTGCACTTGCCGCTGACCATTGTAGCTGCTGCACTTGGCGGAGGCCTGTGGGCGTTAATCCCTGCTTGGCTCAAGGCCAAGCGCGGCATTCACGAAGTAATTAATACCATTATGATGAATTTTATCGCCAACGCGGTGTTGGCTTACATGGTAGTTGAAGTTTTGCGTGCCCCTGGGGAAATGATTCCCAAGACACCACCTATATTAAGCACGGCTTTGCTCGCCCGCTTTAGCGACTTTATTCCGGGCATTACTGCGCGTCTAAATATGGGCTTCATCTTGGCGCTTCTCGCGGCTGTAGCCCTGTACTACTTTCTCTGGAGAACTACCACTGGGTACGAAATTAGGGCAGTAGGACTTAACTCCAAGGCGGCAGAATATGCCGGCATTAATGTTCCTAACCGCATTGTAATGGCCATGGTGCTTTCTGGCGTGCTAGCTGGTCTGGCAGGTGCGGAGCGCATTCTCGGCTTTGATAGAACCTTGGCACTCGGGTTTTCGCCTGGTTTTGGCTTTGAGGGCATCGCCGTTGCCTTGTTGGGACGCAATCATCCTGTGGGGGTAATTCTGGCCGCGATCCTCTTTGGGGCTTTGTCGAGTGGCGGCGTGTGGCTAAGCTTTGCCACCGATGTGCCGTCCGACATTGTTGTGGTATTACAGGCGACCATTATCTTTTTTGTGGCCGCCGATCAGATTGTACGCGCCATAATCCTGCCGAAAAAGAAGGGAGCAGCCTAGAATGGGTACTGTTTTTGACATCACTCTCTTGATGGCCACTTTACGGTCAGCTGCTCCGCTAGTTTTGGCCGCGCTCGGGGGTATATATGCGGAGAGGTCGGGCGTAGTAAATATTGCTCTGGAAGGCAAGATGCTAACCGGCGCCTTTGCCGCCGTTGTCGTCGCTTACTACACTGGGAATCCTTGGCTAGGAGTGTTGGCGGCCATACTTACAGGTGGCGTCATGGCCTATATCTTTGCGGTAGTGAGCATTAAGTACCGGGCCAACCAAGTAGTAAGCGGGGTAGCAATTAACATGCTGGCAGCCGGTCTTACGGTTTTTATGATGCGAGTATTCTTTGGGACCGCTGGCACGAGCCCAGCCGTGACCAGGTTGCCTGCCATTGGTCCTTTCACGCCGTTGGTCTATCTGGCGCCACTTTTGGTGGCGGTAACTTTCGTTGTCTTGTATCGTACGCCTTGGGGCTTGTGGATTCGGGCGGTGGGAGAGCATCCTAAAGCCGCTGCCACTGTAGGTATAAATGTTATCGGTGTCCGGTATGCCTGTGTAGTATTAAGTGGTATGCTGGCCGGAGTTGCCGGTGCTCATCTCTCTATTGGTACTCTGAGTGTGTTCGTGCGCGATATGACGGCTGGGCGGGGTTTCATCGCTTTGGCAGCCATGATTTTTGGCAAGTGGCATCCTCTGGGAGCACTCGCTGCCTCCTTGCTATTTGGCTTTTCCGAGGCACTGCAAATGCGCCTGCAGGGTGGCGGCATACCCAGTCAGCTCATTCAGGCCGTCCCCTATGTGTTTACCATGATTGTGCTGGCTGGCTTCGTGGGGCGAGCCACGGCCCCAGCAGCCTTAGGCGAGCCTTTCCGTAAAGAATAAGCGACCATGATAGTGCTGTCTGTGACTTTTGTACCCACAAAGACAGCTTTCCCAAAATTAAACTGCACTTTTGGTATAGACAGATAGGACAGGCCGATTTATGATAGTCATAGTATGGCAAAGAGGTGAAGTAATTTGTTGTATGTGTTAGCTCTTTGCGGAGCTTTTGCCGTAGTGACAGCCATGATGCCTCGGCTTTATGGTTTTTCTGTTAAACACGGCATTGTAGATCAACCCTCTGCCCGCAAAGTTCATGAGATCCCTATGCCTTTTGTGGGGGCAGCTTTGTGGATGGGCCTTTCGCTTTTGATATGGGCTCTCCCTATCGATAGAGGCTTCGCGCTAGGATTGTCGCTCGGCGGTACCATAGCCTTCGCCGTGGGCTTTGTCGACGACCTAGTCAAGAGCAGGGGCGGCGATATGCCCGCTGCACCAAAATTTTTGGGGCAAGTTTTAGCAGCTACCGCGCTTTACTGGGCCGGTGTGCAAGTTGAGTTTCTCTCTAATCCCTTCTCGGGCGGTCTTATCTTCTTAGCTCCAGGACTGAGCTGGCTAGTGACGGTGGTCTGGGTGGTCGCTGTCACCAACATCATTAACTTCATGGATGGCCTGGATGGCTTAGCCTGCGGTATAGTGAACATCGCCGCTTTGACCATGGGCATTATTGCGTACTTTATGGGGCAGCCCACAACCCTCCTAGTTTCCTTGGTGCTGGTAGGTGGAACACTAGCTTTTCTACGCTACAACTTTAATCCCGCCAAAGTGTTTCTCGGTGATGGCGGGGCCTACTTCCTCGGTTTCGTCTTAGCTGCCGTTTCAGTTGAAGGAGCCTTTAAGTCGGCGACTCTAGTAGGCCTCTTGGTCCCCTTACTGGTCCTGGGGCTACCCATTTTTGACACAGTGTACAATATTGTGCGCCGTTTGCTAAGTGGGAAACCCATCTATGTGGCCGACCGCGGGCATACGCATCACCGCCTGCTGCAGGCAGGGCTCAGCCAGAAACAGACTGTCCTCGTCATGTACTTGGTCAGCATTTGTTTTTCACTTACGGCACTCGTCGTCATGTTCGCCAGCAGATGGTAGTGACCCCTAAAAGCTCTGAAATACTGCGACTACTGAGGGAGCTCTACCCGCATGCGAGGTGCGAGCTCAACTTCAGTAGTCCTTTTGAACTTCTCATCGCCACCATTTTATCGGCGCAGTGCACTGACCAGCGCGTCAATCTCATTACCGCCCGCCTTTTTGCCAAGTATCAGCACCCTCTAGACTATGTCCACGTTGCCTTAGAGGAGTTAGAAGGTGACATTCGCTCCTCTGGACTTTACCGCAGTAAAGCACGGAACATTGCCGCCTGTTGCCGTGATCTATGTGCGAAGTATAATTGCCAAGTACCCGCGACACTTTTAGAATTAAATGCCTTGCCGGGGGTGGGGCGCAAAACAGCCAATGTTGTTGCCGCTACCGCCTTTAATGTCCCGGCACTCGCCGTCGACACACATGTTTTTCGCGTGGCTCGCCGCCTAGGGCTAGCTTTCGGCAGAACGCCCGAGAAAGTAGAACAGGAACTATGTGCTAAGTTTCCACCCGAGGACTGGATCTCTCTGCATCACTTGCTCATTTGGCATGGACGCCGCACCTGCCACGCGAGAAAGCCGCAATGCCACCTCTGCCGACTCAGCGACTGGTGCGACTATCAACAATAACAAAGAGGAGGCTTCGCCATGAGTAATGTCTTAACTATCATCGGAGACCCCCTGCTCACTTACGGACAAAAGTTAGTAGCCTTGGCTCGGGTGGCCGAAAACAGTGTTGACGTGCTAACGATTTCTCAGGCGGCGCAGGAGCTACGTCAAGCGGGGGTAATTTGTGACTTAGGTGAGGGGAATGCGCCCTACCGCCCGCGCTACACCGTGCCCGATTACGACCTATTTATGCGGCAGGGGAGTATATTCTTGGAGTTGTCCCCTCCAGAGAGTCTTGAGGACGCAATCCATAACTTGCTTATTCTCTACAAGCAGGTGCCGTCTATTACCACTTTTCCGGTCTACTTGGGCAATATAGACATTCTCCTTAATCCCTTTGTAGAAGAGGATGAAGTGTCCTACAGAGCGATTAAGCGATTTTTACTCCACATCGATCGTACTCTGACAGATTCTTTTTGCCACGCTAACTTGGGGCCACAAGAGACTGTAGCGGGTCGGATGATACTCAGGGTACAGCGCGAGCTGCAAGCGGCAGTGCCTAACCTTACTCTCAAGTACGATGACAGCACTAGCCAAGAAATGGCTCTCGATGCTGTGCAAACCGCCCTGCTAACTGCCAAGCCTAGTTTCGCTAACAATGCCATCTTTCGTCACGACTTTGGTGGCGACTATGCCATCGCGTCTTGCTACAATGGCTTAGCCATAGGTGGCGGAAGTTACACCTTGGTGCGGCTTAATCTTAGCCGGCTGGCTAAGCTAGCGCAGGACTACAAAATGTTTAAAGACACATTACTGCCCTTTGCCGTTCGTCACATGCTCTCCTACATGGATGAGAGGGTGCGCTTCTTAGTGGAGGAGTCATCGTTCTTCGCTAGCAACTTCCTTGTTACAGAAGGGCTTCTTCGCCGTGACAAATTTACCGCGATGTTTGGCGTAGTAGGACTAGCGGAGTGCATCAACGCACTGCGCGGCAATCCAGCAGGCCTAGGCGATAGATTTGGTCATAACGCAGAGGCCACCGCCCTTGGTGTAGAGGTAGTAGCCGAGATTGAGCGGCTTGTGGGCGAGCATACTAACCCGTATCTAGAAGCCACACATGGCAAGTACCTACTCCATGCGCAGGTGGGCATAGACACGGATTTCGACTGTTCCCCAGGTTGCCGCATCCCTATCGGCGAGGAGCCGACTTTATACGCGCATATCATGCAGTCAGCGCCCTTCCATAAGTTCTTTCCCTCCGGCATCGGCGATGTCTTTAGTTTCGACGCCACTGTAAAAAGCAACCCTGAGTTCGTCCTTGACATATTGCGAGGGGCCATGAAGAACGGCCTGCGGTACTTCTCGGCTTATTCCTCCGATTCAGACGTGGTACGTATAACGGGGTACCTAGTCAAAAAATCGGAGATGGAGGCGCTAGCTCGCGGGAAGCAGGTGCGAAATAGTGCCGTAACGCTCGGCAAGGGGGCCGCCGAAAACCAAGGAGTACTGCACCGCAAGCTACGAGCGCAGGAGGAATAAATGCAGGGCTACTGCCGTAAAATTATCCCCTTTAGCAGTGTAGATGGGCCGGGTAATCGCACAGTCATTTTTCTGCAAGGCTGTAATTTTCATTGCTTTTACTGCCACAACCCAGAGACGCAGCCCCTAGGTGGTAGCGGCCAGCCAGATGCCGATGTTGTCAGCAGGGACCACATGGAGTTAGTGGCGGAAGTTCTGTTGTATCGGGATTTTATACGGGGGGTCACCCTGTCTGGTGGGGAGTGCACAGTCCAGCTGCCCTTTCTTATGGCACTTTGCCAGGAGCTACAGAATAACAAGATTGAGGTCTTCATAGACACCAACGGTCACCTTGCCCACGCGGATTTTCGTCGCCTCTGCCAGTACGTGGATGCTTGTATGTTCGATATTAAAGCCATGGACGAGGCTGTTCACCTACAGCTGACCGGGCAGAGCAATAACTTAGTGCTGCAAAACTTGCGCTATGCCATCGAACTTCAGAAAATCTATGAAATCCGTACCGTTATTGTGCCAGACCTACTGCCAAACTGTCACACCGTTATAGAAGCAAGTCGGTTAATCAGCAGAGACCCTCGCATTCGCTACAAACTTATTAAGTTTCGCCCCCGCGGCGTACAAGCTTTGCTCCCCACCATGCACATGCCGAGCGATGACTACATGGTGGAGCTTTGTACCTTGGCCAGAAGTTGTGGCGTGGCAACTTGCCTCACGGTTTAATTTGCGTGACTTTAGGCGGCCCCGAGGGAGCAGAGATAGAAAAGAGAGCTGGCCAGTAGGGCCAGCTCTCTTGCCAAAAGGTCTAGTGCTCAATCAAGTGGTTGACATGCTCCCAGTTCACGATATTCCACCAAGCGGCAATCCATTCGGCGCGGCGATTCTGGTACTTGAGGTAGTAAGCATGTTCCCAAACATCCACCGTGAGAAGTGGCATGCCATCTACTAAAGTCACGTCCTGGTGCTTCTCGATGGTAGTTATGTAGAGATTGCGGAGCGTAGCGGAGTAAACGAGCAGCGCCCAACCAGAGCCCTCTACCGCTGCAGCAGCAGCGGAAAACTGTTTCTTAAACGCTTCAAAGCTACCAAAACTCTCGTTAATATGCTTTAGGATGTGGCCCGTTGGTTCTCCGCCTCCCGTTGGCGACATGGTGGCCCAGAAGAGTTTGTGCATAATGTGGCCACTGCCATGAAAGGCGAGCTCACGTTGCCAGTGCTTGATTAAGGCATAGTCACCGCTGACGCGTGCCTCTTCAAGCTTGTCCTCGGCTTTGTTTAGCCCATCGACGTAGGCCTGGTGATGCTTGGTGTGGTGTAACTTCACAGTGGCCTCGTCGTAGTGCGGCTCCAGAGCATTGTAAGCATAGGGCAGTTCGGGTAGGACATGTTTTTTTGTCATAAGGGACCACCTTTCCTTAAATTTCACCCCTACTAGTATTCGCCTTTGTCAGGGATCTACCTGCGGGGAGAAGATTGCATTACTCGCGTTCCCATCGTTGCCGCGCCAAGAAGAGGCGTGGTAGAAGAATTTGTTCTGCCACCAAGGCGCCAAGCGTACCTAAGAGCTGCGTCAAAACGACGAGCACGATTAAGACCGGCCAGGCGAGAGCAAAGAGTCGGTTACCAGTGACATAGTGCGAGAGAGTAGCAGCCACCAGTAAGGCCAGGGTGGGATAGCTGGCTGCGACGGAGCGCATGGAGCGCGTACTGCTGGCCCGTCGCGCCAGGCACCAGGCCGCCGCTTCGGTCAATACACCGGCAATAACGATAGCCGCGCTCATAAAGAGGCTCACTAGTCCCATCACTGTCGCCAAGACTAAGGACGTAGCCAGAATGATGCCTCTCTTTCCGGCGATCATAACTGGCAAGGCCATCATCAGGCTGAGAAGCGGTGACAATAGCGCGAACTTTAACCCCGGAATTGGCACAGCGAGGTACAAGAGATAGCCGCTGGCCGCAGCTGTCGTCCCAACTAGCGCCATCGTAGTCATCTGCCGCGGCGAGAATTGCACAAGCTCACCCCCACTCTGTATTCTTTCGCCAGATGCACTTCATATTCCTTCTGCGGCACTACTTTAGAGGCAGGAAGCAGGAAACTTGCCCTATACCCCCTTTGTGAGTAATGCCCTCGCGGCATTCAACGAGACAGATGGCGCAAAGCTTTGTTTGAGCCATCCGTATGGAGGTCCTCCTACTCATCAGTAGGGGGATTCAGTTTTTCGCGCATCCAATACGGCGTCATGATGTGCCAACCCTTGGACGCAGGGTGGTTTTACCCTTGGCAATGCCCTTTGTTGGCAATCGCCACCTTTTTATTCCAAGCGGTTGTCTTCTATAGAGTACGCCACGAGAGTACGCGATGTGGTCTGAAATTTCCTGCTATTATGCCTCGTGCAGAGGATGTTATTTTCGTCGTCCCCTTTGTCGTTAGCTATGTTCGTTTCCTGCCAGGCGTTCTGATATTTAGCGTGCGGCGGCTCGGTGTCGTGCAATAATCCTCTAGATTTACCCCTTCACATTGACACTTTTCGATTTTAGGCGTAGAATCGTCATATCGAAACTATTTAATATGAGAGGTTAATGTGGAAATACTCTTGCAGCACACCAAAGCCTTTAAGGCGCTAGGCGACCCCAAAAGGGCCATGATCATGGACATGCTCTCTTGCGGCGAGCTTTGCGCTTGCATGATTTTAGAGCGGTTCAAAATATCGCAGTCTACGTTGTCCCACCACATGAAGTTGTTGTGTGAATCTGGCCTTGTCCGGAGCAGAAGAGAAGGCAAGTGGACGTATTATTCTCTGGATGTAGACACAATCAACCAAGCCAAGGAATATTTCTGCGCCCTCACTTCTGGCAAGGGACATTGTATTTGCGAGGGGAATGTGGACGACTGCAAGGAGTGTGACGATGGTGAGGAAGCAACATAGTATGTATAATGTCTCAACGCTCCTTTTGACCGACGAAAAATGCTGCGGGTGCGGAAGATGCGTTGAAGTCTGCCCGCATAGAGTGTTCAGTGTGATAGACAGTAAGGCCCGGATAGATGACAAAGACGGATGCATGGAGTGCGGCGCATGTGCGGGAAACTGTCCGACAAGTGCCATATCCGTTGCTGCGGTAGTTGGCTGTACTTACGCCGTTATTATGGGCTGGCTTACAGGTACTAAGCCGAGCTGTGATTGTTCAGGCGGCAGCGAATGTTGCTAAGTATAGAGAAGGTGGGACAAGCGTGAGGATTGCGGGAAGCAATACGGGGCGTCCAAGTGCGTGGGCGAAGGCCCGAGCAGAATTTATAGGAACATATTGCCTGTTGTTTGCCGGTACCGGGGCGATAATTATTAACGACCTAAGCGGCGGTCTTATTGCGCACGTCGGTATTGCTTTCACTTTTGGGCTGATAGTCTTCGCCATGATTACAGCGTTTGGCGATGTATCAGGAGCCCATCTAAATCCCGCTGTTACACTCGGTTTGTTTTTCGCAGGCCGTTTCCCCGGGTCTGCGGTAGTCGCCTATGTTGCCAGCCAAGTAAGTGGTGCTGTCGTCGCCAGTGCGACGCTTGGCATCTTGTTCCCAGAGCATGCCACCCTAGGCGGGACGATGCCCGCTACTTCAGCTGCTCATTCGCTCTTGGTAGAAATACTTATGACCGCACTACTGATGCTTGTGATTCTCATCGTTCCGACTGCCGACAAGAAAAAGAAAGTCATGGCTGCCGTATCCATAGGTGCCACTATTGCTTTAGCCGCTCTCCTTGCTGGCCCCATCTCGGGCGCATCGCTCAACCCTGCTAGGTCACTTGGCCCAGCCCTTATTACAGGCGAGTTGCGTGAGCTATGGGTCTACTTAGCCGGGCCGATCTTAGGCGCAACCCTAGGGGTCGTGCTCTGTCGCTGCAGTCATGGTGGAGCTACTATTGTGCATAGATTGGGATGTCGGCGACCCTTTCTGCAATAAGCTCCTGTACTGCCTTGCTGTAGTAGCATGAGAAAGTTTCTTTGTGAAAGATCTCATAGCTGACTGACTTGGACGGGCCATGTGCAGATCGTGCGATATTCTCCATCTTGTCATATTTCGCACTATGATGTATAGTTGTCGTGCGAGGTGATAGGGAATGAGCGACACTACCAAGGTCATTACCGCTACTGAGTTTAAGATTAACCTTGGGCTGTATCTAGACTATGTATCGGCCGACCACGAAGTTGTCATTACCAAGAATGGCAAGAAGTCTGTCAGGATTACGCCTTACATCACAGACATTGAGCGCTACTTCACGGTTAAGGAGCGAGCTCTCGACTACAGCTACGGCGGCAAAAAGGTCTCCTATGCGGAGTTCATGGAGATTTACGAAAAAAGTGAACTCAGAATGGAGTATATCAACGGCGAAATTGTGCTCCTATCTTCCCCGAGCACCTTCCATCAGGAGGTTTCGGGCAACCTGCACATGGTATTGCGGTCATACCTAAAGGATGGTAAGTGCAAAGTGTTTTACGCGCCGTTTGACGTGCACTTCCACAAGCAGGGCTTTCAAACGCCGGATGTGATGCAACCCGATTTGCTAGTGAGCTGCGACGTAGAGGCAGCGGTTAACGAAAAGGGCCGGTACATGGGCACACCGACCCTGTGTGTGGAGATCCTTTCTCGGAGCACCCGCTCTAAAGACTTGGTAGACAAACTCAACACATACATGTTGTCCGGGGTCAGGGAGTTTTGGGCGGTTGATCCCGATAAGCAAACAGTGATGGTCTATGGGTTTAACGACTTCGCGGTTGATGAGCACGCCTCTTACAAACAGGGAGACACCCTAACATCGTATTTTTTTGCCGGGCTGGAAATTGGCTTAGCGGACATCTTTCAGCGCTAAGCGAAACTGCACCTAGCTATCTCCCTACTAACTATTGCCAGGCGCGCGGAGGCCAAGGGTTTATGGCGCGCGGCTTATCGAGTATTTCAGCTGCGGGCGCCCTCAAGTGCTAGGGGCGGCAGACTGTGTGGAAAGCCCCCCTCTTGCGCGAAATCATCTCCAATCATCGATGCGAAGAAGAAACGTTTGTTAACCACAGAGGACACAGAGTACAAAAGAGAGAAACAAGGAATTATACCGAATAATCGCACTCGTTCCATCTTCCTCTCTTTTCCACGCCTCTGTGTACTCTGTGGTTGAAATCGTGAATTCTAGGGGCGGCTCCTTTTGCTTCGGAGGTGGGCGGGGGTGTTGCTGCGACGAAGGAGCAGGAAAATGGCCTGGCGTGTCTAATTACTACAGAGGGGAGATGCTAAACGCAAGACCATTAATTAGGAGGCATAGTGAGTGAAAAAGCTAATCGCACTGTTATTTGTGGTGGCCCTGTCTATGGTGACCTTGACTGCTTGCCAAAGAGAGGAGCCTAAGGTAAAACCAGTGGCCACAATTGAGATGGAAGATGGCGGTATCATCAAAATAGAGCTAGACCCAGCGGTTGCGCCGGAGAGCGTAAATAACTTTATCTACCTTGCGCAGAAGGGCTTTTATGATGGGCTGGTCTTTCATCGCCTTATACCGGGCTTTATGATTCAAGGCGGTTGCCCAGACGGCAATGGCACGGGTGGCCCAGGCTACAGCATAAAGGGCGAGTTCGCGCAGAATGGCGTGCGCAATGCTCTAAAGCATGAACGAGGCGTTATTTCCATGGCGCGCTCGCAGTTGTATGATTCGGCCGGATCCCAGTTCTTTATTATGCATGCGCCAAGCCCACACCTTGATGGTGCCTACGCGGCCTTTGGGCGTGTCACTAGCGGCATGGAGGTAGTCGACCGCATTGTCGCTGGCCCTAGCGACCAAGCTGCCAATGGGTTGGCTCTCGAACCGCGGGCTAGGATGAAGAAGGTGACTGTAGATACCATGGGTGTTACCTTTAACCCGCCGCGTAAACTTCCCCGGTAATTGACTTTCTCCCCAGAACATTTAAAGAAAGCAGAAAGGCTGTCCAAACGCATGGTTGGACAGCCTTCAACAACTCGTTCGTGACTTACTGACAGGTCTGTTGTTTTTTCACTTCGTAAAGGATAATACCTGTCGCCACAGCTAGATTGAGAGATGAAGCCTGCCCATACATGGGAATGCGCACTGACCACCGTCCGGCAGATAGTACGTCTTCCGGCAGTCCGGGCCCCTCACTGCCCATGAGCACAGCGCAGGGGTATGAGAATGCGGCCCCTGCTAAGTCTACCTTCGCTTGGGCGGAGGTGGTAATGAGCGCTACTTGCCGACTATGGCACCAGGTCAGAAAATCATCCGCACTGGCCACTTTGATGATGGGCACGTTGAACACCGTACCCACACTGGCCTTGATGCAGAGTGGGTCGTAGGGGTCGGCGGTCTGTCCCACTAGGACAACACCCGCGCCACCGATGGAATCCACCGTGCGCACGATGGTGCCAAGGTTGCCAGGGCTCTTGACGTTAAAGAGAGCAGTCAATATAGAGCCTCGTCGTAGCTCGACTTGCGATAGAGCAGTCGGCCTCATTTTCGCCACAAGGGCGATGCCCATGGGGTTATCGCGCAGAGAAAGCGAAGCAAAGGCATCCTTGCTCACTCTTAGTATACTTGTATTGCGTTTCTCTAGGTCACTTACCATGGCGAGCGCTGCCTCGCTCCGCAGTATTTCTGGGGAGTAGATAAAGAGTTCCACGTCGTGGCCGTTCTCAATGGCGCGCAGGCATGGCTGTATGCCTTCTACCAAGCAGAGGCCAGTCTCATCTCGATAAGATTTCTGGGCCAATTTGCGTATCTCTTTAAGGCGGGTATTCTTGGCACTCGTAACTAGTTCCACTCGGTGTGACCTCCCATAGGCGTCTATGCCGCGCCGAGGCGGGCTGTTGTTCACTGTCATTAGTATAGCATCTTGTTAAGGGGCGTCATAGCTAGATTTTGGGGGGAAGGAGTGAGGTCTGTAGTCACTTTAATGCATTTGTCGGATCTTCACTTGGGTTGGCAGGGAGCATTTTTGGGGGACAAATCTGCTAGTCGGGCCGAGGAGCGTGATGCAGTCTTAAGGAAGGCCGTTGATCTTGCCCTATCGCCGCTGGAAAGTGTTGATGGCGTCATCATAGCAGGCGACCTCTTTGAGCACCATCGTCCCCCTGCCGCCTTGGTAGAGGGGGCGCTGCGTCAGCTGTCGCGCCTTACACAAGGGGGTAAGTTTCTGCTAACCGTTCCAGGCAATCACGATGAAATTAGCTACCACGATTCTGTCTACCGCCAGTATGCGGAGCGTTGGCCGGGGGTACTGGTGACGAATCCCCAACCTGCGCATGTGGGGAGCTACGCCATCCGCGGCGAGGCGGTGCACTTTTACAGCGTGGCCTACACCGGTGGCACCACGCGTTGCGACGCCCCGTTAGCCGATTTGCCACGGCAAGACCTGCCCGGCCTACATATCGGCGTGTTTCACGGGTCACTAGATTGCCCTGCTACGTGGCGAAGTCTGCCTCTGTCAAGTAAGGAACTCTCCAGAGCAGCATATGATTATGTGGCCCTGGGGCACTTTCATCAAGCGCGAAGTCATCAGCTCGGACAAATGGTGATATCATACTGTGGCGCCATAGAAGGCAAAGGTCTTGACGATTGCGGTACCGGCCGGGTACAGTTGGTAGAACTAGGCAGTGGTCGAACCACGCTACGTAGCGTCGCGCTCGCGGTGCGCCCACAGCGGGTTCTCACACTTAACCTAGATGAAGTGCCCGATGAGGCTTACTTGCGATCCTGGCTTGACGAGCGCCTAGATAAAGAAGCCCTGGTACGCATCGTGCTACAAGGCACCGAGAATTTTGCGCTGGCCGGTGAAAAAGTATCAGCCTACGCCAGGGGTTTGTGCTACCACTGCGAAGTAGTTGACCAGGCCATGGGGCTCTCTCCGCTCTATCTGTCACAGATTGCCGAGGAAGTCACTGTGCGTGGCTACTTTGCTCGTCAACTCTTGGCCAAAGCCGAAGCTGCGCCTAGTGTCGAAGAAAAACAAGAGTGCCTGCAGGCCCTTCGCTTGGGCCTGGCGGCGCTTGGCAAGGAGCATTAGGCGGTGGGGAATGGTATTGTTTAAGCGACTGATTCTGCGCGGCTTGGGGCTCTACGGCGGCGAAGCCGTCTTTGATTTTTCGCCGGGCAGCAATATCTTGCTAGGCGCCAATGAGAGTGGTAAATCCACTATGGCCGAGGGCCTGTGTGGCGTACTTTTCGGTCTGAAAGCGCCTGCACTGCAGTATCGACACTGGGGAGGGAGCAGCTCTTTTGAGGGTGAGCTGTGGCTCTCGTGCCAAGGAGTAGAGTTATGCATAAGGCGTTCATTTGCCACGAACACCATTGAGGTCAGACGCGTCGACCCCGCCGGTAAGTGGCATCACTCTGCTACCGGGGTGCATAAACCAGAGGCGCATAAGCCAAACAAGGCCTATCTAGATTTCTTGCGAGAGACCTTTGGGGTCACTAGCAGCGAAGCCTTTCGTAGCACCTACTATGTGGCGCAACCCTTGCCTCTGGGACAGGCGCTAGATGCCAAGGTGCAGGAGCTTATCTCGGGTGGAGGCACCCATCACCTGGCGGCTCGTGAGTTCTTGCAGGATAGTTTGAAGAATGTGACGCGAAACTGGAGGGCCTATGCGCCTAGCCTGGGCAGCGGCACTAAAGAACGCGCCCTCGAGAAGGTACAGGACGAGAGACGGGAGCTAGAGCTTCGTCTAGCCGAACAAAGGGGAGCTACAGAGGAGCTACGGCAGGTTGAAAGCAAGCTAGACGCTCTGTTGGGAGAATTAAGAGCCAAGAAGGCGAACATTTTGGCCCAAGCTGGCATCCAAGTGGCCTGGCAACAGTGGAGTGTGATGCGAGACAAGTATGTGGCCAGCCGCGATAAGGCGCAAAAAATCGACGCCGATAGTACTAGCGCCAGCAACCTATCACAAGCGATAGAGAAAAGCACCTTGGAGCTGGCGGCGCGGGAGCTGCCCCGACTGCGAGAATTACAGTCCGAAAAGGCCGCGGCACAGACTCGGCACGCAGCTCTTAGGCTCATGGCCCTCTTAGGGGAACATGCGGTGGAGCATGTACATGCTGTGCGCCGCTTTGTTACGGAGCTCAGTGCACAACTTGAAGAACGCGAGCAAGACCTCGCACAAGCTCTAGAGAGTGAACGACAGGTCGCCTTGAGCGAAGCTCTGCTCCTTAACTGGGCGAATGACTATGAGAAGAAGTATGGGCTAGCCCCGCGGGCGCTATCTCTACAGGATTTTGATAATTTTAGTACACGACAGTCGTTACTTGAGAAAAAGTCGCGGCAAGAGGCCAGGCTACGAGAGGCGCTTTCTCGCCCTCGCCGCACAGCCTGGCCGGCAGTAGCAGGGCTACTAGCTGGAGCATTGGCCGTCATGGCTATTGGAGGGCAGATGGGGGTGGGGGCAGGGGTCTTGCTCCTTGCTCTTGGCCTCGCCGTCTCTCTATTTTGGCGCGGAAAGAACCCGGCGACTCGTATCCTTCAGGGGGAGCTACGCGAGACAGAGGGGTCTCTCGCCTCATATGACTTGTCTTCTGCCTTTCTGGATGTAGGCTCGAGCGAGTTACTGGTCGCAGCGAGGCAAGACTTTTTGTTGTACAAGGAGAGGGAAGGGACCGTCAGGGAAGGCCAACGAGTGGCCGCAGAGCGCGTGCGATACATGAAAGGTCGCAGTACTGAGTTAAGGCAGAAAATCGACGCCCTGTTGTCTAGCGGAAGCTCTGACGGTGTCAGGGGTCTGCCGCGTTACTTCGCCGAAGTCTCTGCGCTTTCCTCTTGCTCTCTAGAGGGGCGAAGATTGAGTGATGCCTTGGCCGATCTCCGTAAAGCATCTTGGGACGATTTTGAACGGCAAGCCAAAGAATATGTGGGGCTAAGCAAGCAGCTGATGCAGATTGACGTTGACCTTGCCCTGGCCGAAAAAGAGGCGCAACAAGATATTAGTACTAGGCAAGGCCAGCTAGCCTACCTGCTAGCGAACTACAATGCAGTTGACATAGCGGCCTTGGCACGTCGCAAAATAGATGCTACTACCGATATGTTGTTAGCGCGCCAAGAGTGGCTAGCGCATGTGGATAAGTATCCTGGGCTGCCGTCACCTGAGCAGGCCGACGATGTGCTCGGTGTGGACCAAGCCAAGAAAGCGCTCGAGAGACAATTGGAACTTGCACGGGCACAAGTTGAAAGCCTCGAGCAGGAAATATTTAGCTTGCGCAATCGGCAAGGCTACCTCGTTGGGCAGAGCACAGAAAGCCTAGCGCTCGGAGAAGAAGCGCTAGCAGAAGTGTTAGAGCGCGAAAGGCAGCACACCCGCGAGGCGCGGGTGCTCGGAATCGCCATCACCGAGCTAAAGAGCGCGGCCGAGGAGTTTCACACAGCGGCTAGAGGGCACATGGAAGACCGAACTACGCACTACTTTGCGGCGATAACGGGAACAGGCCGCCATGTTAGGCTTGACGAAGGATTTCACGTCTTTGTGGTGGCCGAACGGGGCAACAAAGTAACCCCGGCTGAGTTAAGCCAGGGGACTAGGGACCAGTTGTACTTAGCACTCCGTCTGGCCATGGCTGATCTTGTAAGCGCAGAGAGCACCATACCACTTCTATTTGACGATCCCTTTCTTAACACAGACAGAGAACGCCTAGCAAAAATGCGGCAGGCCGTGCTCTCCCTTGGTAGACAGAGTATTTTGCTCAGCCATAGCGATATTTTCTGCGACTGGGGCCAGCCTGTTACCGTCACACGCCAAGAACGTTAAAGATGAACCGCAATATTGGCCATGTTCGTTGCATAGGCATCGCGCATCCAGGGAATCCAAGGCTCGTTAAGATCATTGGCGCGATGCATGGCGCGCACAAAGCGTGGCAAGAAATCGAGCGCCAGCAAGAGCTCAGCGTAGGTATACTGCTCGCGTAAAGCCCTGAGAGTGATTTTGGGGCCGCCTTCTCGTGCCAAAGCCTCAAGGTAGCCAAGTAGCACGGCATCTTTATCTACTTCTTTAAAACACGGGCTTGCGCTGAGGAGGCCAATGTTCGCGAGATCAAGTTGTAGGGGGCCACGCCCGATAAGTTGCCAGTCCAGCAAGACTGCGGGTTGTGTGCAGTCTAGGGGCAAAGCGACATTTGTCGCATAGAAGTCGTTGTGGAGAATGGTCGAAGGCAAGTGGGCTAGGCGCGCTGCCACCTCGCGCAAGAGAGAGGGCAGGCGGGGCGAGTAAAGGGGCACAGCTGCCAGAGCATTAGTCCACTCGTTTCTTGCTAGCTCTTGCAGGTGTCGCAAAACGAGGTGTGCGGCAAGAGTAGTGCGCGGGTCTTGGTGCAGCCATGAGTAGGCCTTATCGGCGGCAGCTATCCTCTGTCCCCTACCGTGTAGGCGAGCATAGGTAGCGATGATGGACAAGAGCTCTAGAGTCGTGTAGTGGTGCCCTAGAGGCAGCAGACGATGGCTTTTCGCGACATCTTCTAGCACCAAGAATACCCCGCCCTGCGGCAAATGCCCGTGCCCGAGTAGAGAGGGCGCGGGTAGGTCGAGCTTAGGTTGAAGCTCCGTGTAGAACAGATACTCTGCCATGTCGACTGAGGGGTAGTTAGCCGTAAGGTAGTCAGGCATGTCTTCGCGGCGGGTAGTTTTAATGATCTTGGTTTCGCCACTCCCTTCTGTGAGGCGCGAAACCTTGCTGCCGCTCTGACCGCCTAGAAGTGGGGTAGAGCAAGTAACACTGCTACCGAGATGGCTCATGGTGCTGCTGGCGACCTCCTCTCCTTCTAGCTGCAACAGGTTAGTCGCACATACGTTTCTTCTGCACCATTAGATAAGAAGTTAGGCCCAAGAGGGCTACATAAGTCATCAAGATCATAGGGGTTTTTGCGCTGTCTGGAGCGCTTTGGTAGAGAGTTGCGCTGCCAAATGCTAAAAACATGATGGCCGCACTGGCCTGTAAAATACGCGGTGGCACGCGTTTGCTGAGCCAGCCGCTCATGCTGATGCCGACTAGTTGCGCCGCTACCAAGCCTAAACTTGCCCCTGCCCACATGAGGAGCGGGGCGTCGAATTTGGCAGTAAGTCCTAGCGTGACCAGCTGAGTCTTATCGCCAAATTCTGCGACAAAAAAAGAGAAGAAAACCGTCCAAAAAGGATGTTTCTTGGTAGCGGTTTGCGAGGGACACATATCCTCGCGCTCGCCCTGCCGCATGGTCCAGAAGCCAAACACTAGGAAGCCCATGCCCGCGAAGAGCTGCAGGGTGGAGAGCGGAATAATCCTAGTCAGGCCCTCGCCCATCAGCACGGCTAGCGCTGTATTAAGTACAGCTGCCGCAGCTGCCCCCGCAAACACCCGTCGCATGCCGTACTTGGCCACAAAGGCCATGCACATTAGTTGGGTTTTGTCGCCTAGCTCGGCCAGAAAGACAACAAAGGCAGCAGTAACGAGGGAGACTAACAATTTCATTCCTCCTCGGTTTCGGTTCTTGTCTCTAGAAACAAAAGACTCTCGGCGCTGTGCGCCGAAAGTCTCACCAGCCAATTAAATTGGCCTCGGCAGCCAGGGCTCATCACCCAGTATGTTGACGCCGAGTTAAGGTTACTCCCCTTCATGCGAAATAATTATAGCACAGTGGCCACTGCGTAGCACGTTCTTTTAAGACGGACCGAACAACGCAAGTTGCCTTAACACTACGATAGTAGTTGCGTGTTATACTCAAGGGGAACGCTCGCGAGGAGGTAATCGAGATGAAAATCATAAAGGGTTATGTGTGGCCGATTATAGTCATCCTTATTGGTGCGCTGTGTTCGGCAGCGTCATTTAACATGATGCTCTTGCCCCACCGCATGCTGGCGGGTGGAGTCTCTGGCATGAGCATTATTATTGGTACACTGACGGGGTGGCCCATTGGCATACTTGTCTTGATCTTCAACCTGCCCATTTTATACCTTGGTTACAGATATATCGGCGGTAAGTTTATTATGCTAACTTCTTTTGCCGTATTGATGTTTTCTACGTTTTTGGATTGGGTACCAGTAAGCCCCGCCGTAGATGACATTATACTCGCGTCAGTCTTTGGCGGGGCTATGAACGGTTTGGGGCTCGGCTTGGTGTTTAAAGCAGGGGCCTCTACCGGCGGTACGGATGTCTTGGGGGTTATCTTGAACCGCAAGTTTTCGCTATCCATCGGCGAAGTGCTCATGGCCTTCAATGCCATCATCGTGGGCCTGGGCGCCGTGCTCTTTGATTTGACCTCGGCCCTTTACACCTTGCTGGCCATGTTTGTCACGGCCCGCATCGTTGATTCGATGCAGTCCTCGCGTGACAAGAAAAATGTGCTGATCGTTTCCACAAAACCCGAAGAAGTGGCCAAGGCTCTAAATGCAAAGCTGCTGCGTGGGGTTACCTTTCTCCACGGCGAGGGGGCGTACGAACAACAACCGCGTAAAGTGATTGTCTGCGTGCTCACTCGCTTTGAACTAGTCCAACTTAAAGAAACGGTCTTCGCTATTGACCCGACGGCCTTTATGACCATATCTGATGTCGAAGAAGTAGTGGGACGCTTTGCCGCCTACAACCCGTTTCGCAAACACTAAATGAATAATCTACTTCTAGTTGATACCTATCCAGCCAAGCCGCTTGAGGATGGGCATAACACCTAGGAACATGGGGAAAGTAATGAGAGTACTAACTGTCATACGTGCGAGGTTAAAGGGTAGGATGGCGGTCAAAAGCATAGCGGAGCGCCCCGCTTCTGGCACACCCCAAGCGGCTAGGGCCCATGTGGCGTTAGATACATGCATGACGGCCGTCATAGCGAGCCCACCCGCGATCATACTGATGAAGGCGCCGAGCTTAGTCGGCATTTTCTTGTAGACTAGCCCAGCCACCAAGGCGAAAGACGCCGACGCCAGAAAGTTTTGTATAGATCCAACCGGGCCGCTTGTACCCTTGGTCAGTAGGAATAGTGTGGCCTTAATAAACGAGATTACGACTCCGGCGAGAGGGCCGAAGATAAACGCGCCGATAAGGGCAGGTACATCACTAGGATCATATTTGAGAAAAGGCGCGGAGGGGATCAGGGGAACCTGCAGGACAAACATGAGGATGTAGCTCATGCCTGCTAGCATCGAGATGATGACTAAGTTGCGTGTTTGCTTGTTCATAGGTAAACCTCCCTTATTGTGCTGGCTTTGCCTGGTGCGAGTGTGGCCATCACCGTCAACAAAACAAAGCCCCGACAACGATCGGGGCGCAAAGATAGCACAAGAAATAATGCCATACCTTCTTTCATCCAGACTTTACTGTCGGCCCTAGAATCACACTAGGTCTGCCAAATGGCTCGTGGGCTAGCTTGCGCATTACCACCGGTAGGGAATTACACCCGACCCCGAAGGTTATTATTCAGTTACTGCTACCATACTATCGAAGGTCATGGTCCATGTCAAGGGGCGTAATTCTGCAGATTGGAGGTGACACATGAAGAAAGGCGCATACTTGGTAGTACTTATGCTCGCCGTGGTAGTTGTAGGGGCTACGGGTTGTGGTCTCTTCGTCAACCGTTACGATCGAGAACTAAAGCGATTTCTGCCTAATGTGAGCGGGTTCACATGGAAGTACTCTGGTTTTTCGGGATACGATCACGAGATGTCTCTTCGCTCTATTGAGGCGCGCCGTGGCCTGACGAAGTATCATATCGCAGGGACAGTTGGTGACCCTTCGGGGGGAGAGGCCGTGCGCGATCGTTCGCTCACCATCACTTACATCATCAATGATGGTGTTTGGACGCAAGAGAAACAAGAAGAAAGCATGATGGATTCCGAGTTTGACCGGCTCGAGCTGCTGCGTGGCCCTATCGTAGAGGGTACAACCTGGAGCCAAGAACAAGTAGATCAGGAGGGGCGACGGCGTGTACTCGACAGTTTAATAGAGGACATTCGCCTAGAACCGCGGCGTGTGGTTGTAGTTGTCTATCGTGAACGCGGCACACCCTACTTCGAGCGGCGCGAATTTACGGAGGGTGTAGGCGTCACTCTGTTTGAAAAGTTGTGGATGAGTCCGCTCGGCAATTTCGAGATCGGGTATACCTTGTTTCAAGGTTTCTAGCATAGGGCGACACTTGTTCCATAAAAAGACTTGTGTAGTTTTAGTTGCTATGTTATAGTACCTAAGTGTGGTGACTCGCCTCGCATTCGGTGTGAATTGCCGCCTCCGGTACTGCGCAAAGTAGTGTTGGAGGCTTTTTGTTGAGTCTGAGAGAAGGTCTTACAGTTGGGCATGCTGAGTCGGGCGTGCTTGCGAAAGCCCTTCGCCCGCGGGATGCACCATAAAGAAATAAACAGGAGAGATGTAAAGTTGTCCAATTTTGTTAATTTATCACTAGGAGCACAGGTTCTGCAGTCCATCGCCGAGATGGGTTTTGAGGAAATGACGCCTATCCAAGCTCAGGTGATTCCTCTTGCCCTAGAGGGCAAGGACGTCATCGGTCAGGCACAAACCGGCACCGGCAAGACCGCTGCTTTCGGCATTCCCTTGGTGGAGCGTCTGCAAACTAATGTCAACTATGTGCAGGCCTTAGTGCTCGCCCCCACGCGAGAATTGGCTATGCAAGTAGCAGAGGAGCTTAACCGTATCGGTCAGGTTAAGGGAATTCGTAGCTTGCCCATTTATGGCGGGCAGGAAATCGATCGGCAGATGCGCGCCATGCGGGCGTATCCCCAAATCATTGTAGCAACCCCAGGGCGACTTCTAGACCACATACGTCGGCGCACCATTAGGCTGCAAAGTGTTAATTTTGTCGTGCTCGATGAGGCGGATGAGATGCTAAACATGGGCTTCATCGAAGATATCGAAAAGATATTAGAGCAAACCCCCGCAGAGCGCCAGACGATGCTGTTCTCTGCCACCATGCCCGAAGCCATCAGAAATTTGGCCACACGCTTTATGAGGAATGCGATGCAGGTTGCGGCTCCCGTGAAGGAGCTAACAGTATCGACCATCGAGCAGTTCTATACTGAGGCTAGAGAGGGACAGAAGTTTGACATTCTCTGCCGTTTGCTCGACACCTCTACCCCAGGTTCATCAATTGTCTTCGGCAGGACTAAACGTCGTGTCGATGAGGTCTCTGAGGCCCTCATTAAGCGCGGGTATGCGGCGATGGGCATTCATGGTGATCTCACGCAATCGAAGCGTGACCTCGTCATGCGTAGGTTTAGAGAGGGCACCATTGATATCTTAGTGGCGACAGATGTTGCCGCTAGGGGACTAGACATTGAAGGCGTGTCGCATATTTACAATTTCGACATTCCCCAAGACCCAGAGAGCTATGTGCACCGTGTGGGACGCACTGGCCGCGCCGGAAGGGCAGGCCAGGCTACCACTTTCGTCACCCCGCGTGAACTTGACTTGCTACGCGTTATTGAGCGCATCATTAATCGCAAGATTAAGCGTCGCCCCAGCCCGAGCTTTAGTGAGGCTCTTGAAGGACAACGCAGATTAAGCATGGAAAAGTTGCTGCAGATTGTTGAGGAGGGCACCATTGAGCACTACACCTCAGCGGCTGAGGTGCTCTTAGAGAGAGCGGACTCAGTGGCCCTAGTCGCCGCAGCGCTAAAGATGATAACCAAGGAGCCGGATGAAACACCGGTAGCCATTACGGAAGAGGCTCCCTTGCGTAGCACGCGTCGCCCTCGCCCGCCACACAACGCACCGCCGCACTCGCGTCCGCGGCAACATCGTGACAACAGAGGTCGTAGAGAACCTTCTTACAGATAGGCTGTCTAGAAAAAGACTACCCTTTAGCGGGTAGTCTTTTTTCTCTCACGAATAACACAGTGTATTTCCTAGCTATGATATAATCGGTGCGGTGATGTAGATGAGAGTTGTTTCTTTGGCCAGTTCAAGCGTGCATGGCAACGCCTACTTGGTCGGTTGGGGAAGCACAAATGTGCTAGTTGACTGTGGCCTGCCCATCCGCCGGCTCGAAAAGAGCTTGCAGGCCCTAAACATTGACCCTCACACGCTAAATGGAATATTTGTCTCCCACGAACATGGGGATCATGTTCGTGCTCTGCAACTTAGAACGCCGTTCCCCACCAAGTACCATGTGCCCAGTTACAGTTCTCACTTGCTGTGGTCGGGGCAGAGCAGTTTTGGGCCTGTGCCTCATGCTCTGTGCCGAGCTATGGAGCATGGAGAGAGCGTCCACGCGGGTGCTTTGACGGTTGCCGCGTTTAAGAAATCCCATGACGCTATCGCGCCCCTAGGTTTTCGCTTAACAGCGCCCGATGGCACCAGTGTAGCTGTAGTCACAGACCTTGGCGAGGTCACGGACGAGGTTGTGCGAGGCGCTTTGGGCTGTGACTACCTCATTTTTGAAAGCAACCATGATCGCGATATGGAGCAGAGCTCCGGACGCCCGTGGTCTCTCATTAGGCGCGTTATGGGCCGGTACGGCCACTTGTCAAATGACGAGGCGGGCGAAGCCTTGACGGCACTTATTACAGAGCGGACTAAGGGCATTATGCTGGCGCATCTCAGTCTAGACTGCAATACACCTGCACGAGCGCTGCAAACAGTCTCCTCGCATTTACGCCGACTGCGGTATGATGGCGTGCTCACTGTGGCCAGCGCCTGGGAAACAACTGTTTTAGTGGATACAATGACAGAGAGCGCAGGTCTAGACTGAGAGCGAGTAATGCTCTACGGCTTTGGCCGGTTTAACTTAGCTAGGCTCGCTGCCATAATGGCCATGCCGGCGCTAATCTGGCTTTCTGAAGTAGCGGCAATGCTAAGCCGCAGATAGTTTTTGTAGTCATAGGGCGCCAGGCTAAATTGTGCGCCGGGAGTAAACGACACTCCCTGGGGGGCGGTTAGCTCTAGTAGGGCGTTAGACTGCGTTGCGGGCGACAACTCCACCCAGCAATTCATACCGCCCTTGAGCGGGCTAAAGTGCGCTTCACCCTGCAGATGCTTTTTTAAAGTTGCATAGAGAGCGACTGCTCTCTCACCATAGATGCGGCGCAGAGATTCCTGGTGCTGTTGCCATTTGCCGCTCTCTAAGTAAAATTGGAGGGCGCGTTGCGTTATCCCCGAACTTCCTAGGTCGACCGCTTGCCTGGCCTTGTTTAGCGCCGCGCTGAGCGCATGAGGCACGACGAGAAAACCAAGGCGTAGCCCAGGCATAAAAAGCTTCGAAAAACTTTTCACGTACAGCACCCTGTCAGGCGCGTCCTGCCACAGTGGGCGCGGGCGAGAAGCAGTGTAGTAAAGCTCAGAGATATGGTCATCTTCGATGATGTAGTAATCGTTCTGTCGTGCAAAGGCAATGAGTGCTTGTCGAGATTCATGACCGTAACTAATTCCGGTCGGATTATGGAAGTTAGGAATGGTATAGATCAGCCTCGGGTTCTGTTTTTGTGCCTGAGCAAGCTCCTTGACGCGCAGGCCTTGATACCCTAAAGGAACACCGATGACACGCGCATTACAGGCCGCGAACACTTGCAGTGCTCCTCCATAACTCGGACATTCCATGAGAACGGTATCCCCCGGGGAGAGCAGTACTTGGGCCAAGAGAAAAATCGCCTGTTGCGCACCCGAGGTAATGTGTACTTGGTCCGGATCAACGTCCATGCCCTGACTTGCTAGGTAGCCGGCGATGGACAGTCGCAGCTTGGGGTAGCCCTGTGCTTCTGGATAGGCAAAGGCCTGACCGCCGTCGCGTTCAAGCACTGCCTGGAAAGCAATTTTGAAGTCGTCGACCGGAAAGTACTCGGGCGAAGGAGTGCCCGAAGTGAAGTCTACTGCGAACTGTTGTGCTGCTCTGGGAAGGGGGCGCTCGGTAGCCTGTGGCGCCCGATAGGTGCCGCTGCCTTTGCGGCTGTACACCATAGCCTCGTCCTCTAGGAGCTTAAGTGCGGACACAACGGTGGAAGGATTAACTTTGTAGACCTCGGCGAGGCTACGCACAGAGGGCAGCTTACTATGTGGAGGCAGGTTGTGGAACTTATTGCGCAGATGTTCGGCCAGTTTGACATAAAGTGGCTTTAAGATGCTCTGTGGAGGCCTCTTCATGCTTTCTCTCCCCCTTGACAAGCTTTCTACAGTAGTTATAATTGCCTTGACAGTGTGGGCCATACAGTTAGAACTGTATCGGTACACTGAACAATTGTCAAGGAGTGGATTTCGTAATGCGTACCGATTTGAACAAGGGCCTAGCCGAAATGCTTAAAGGCGGCGTGATCATGGATGTAGTAAACGCCGAACAGGCTAGAATTGCCGAGGCAGCTGGTGCCTGTGCCGTTATGGCGCTCGAGCGCGTTCCATCTGATATACGCCGCGATGGCGGAGTAGCTCGCATGAGCGACCCCGAGCTTATTTTAGAGATTAAGCAAGCCGTAACCATCCCCGTCATGGCGAAAGTGCGTATCGGCCACTTCGTCGAGGCACAAATTCTCGAAGCCCTGCGCATTGATTTTATCGATGAGAGCGAAGTGCTTACTCCGGCTGACGATCAGTACCATATTGATAAGCACCGCTTTGAAATCCCCTTTGTGTGCGGCGCACGTAACCTAGGCGAGGCTTTGCGGCGCATAGGCGAAGGCGCAGTGATGATTCGCACTAAGGGCGAGGCAGGCACGGGCAATGTGGTCGAAGCGGTTCGTCATATGCGTACCATGATGTCGGAAATACGCCGCGTGCTGCTCGCTCCTGACGAAGAGCTTATGACTCTCGCCAAAGAGTTTGGCGCCCCCTTTGCCTTGCTGCAAGAAGTTAAGCGCCTAGGCAAGCTCCCTGTCGTTAATTTTGCCGCCGGTGGCCTAGCCACTCCTGCCGACGCTGCACTGATGATGCAGCTAGGTTGCGACGGTGTTTTTGTGGGCTCGGGCATTTTTAAGTCGTCTAATCCCGCTCGTCGCGCTGCCGCCATTGTCGAGGCGGCCACACATTTTGCCGACAAAGAAAGGCTGGCGCACATCTCGCGCGGGCTTGGCACGGCGATGAGTGGTCTTGAGATACAGAGTCTAGCGACAACATTTGCGGAGCGCGGCTCTTAATGCGCGTAGGTGTACTAGCCTTGCAGGGTGCTTTTCGCGAGCACCTGAAGGCAGTCCAAACATTAGGACATCAGGCGCGTGAGGTTAGAACAAGTGCAGATCTCAAAGACATCGACGCCCTTATTTTGCCGGGTGGGGAGAGCACAGCCATGGGCAGGATCATCGCCCGCAATGACTTGCTCGAACCGCTGAGGGAGTTTGCCTCACACAAGCCCACGCTCGGGACTTGCGCTGGTGCTATTCTTTTGGCGAAAACCATTGTGAATGAGGGCACGCCTTATCTTGGTCTTCTGGATATCTCCATACAAAGAAATGCCTACGGCTCACAGCTCGACAGTTTCATCGGGCGAGGCGACGTGGGCGAAATCCGCGATTTTCCGCTGGTCTTTATTCGTGCGCCCCTGATCACGGCGTTAGATCCCGCGGTAGAAATTATCGCCGCTATCGGGGATGACATTGTGGGGGTGCGTCACAAGCACCTGTGGGCCTTAACATTTCACCCCGAAATGACGAGTGACACTCGGCTGCATGCTTGGTTCTTGCAGGGAGTATAGACCCCAGAAAACCATATAGTACTGTAAGAGCTAGCCAGTTGATGGGCTGGCTCTTTGTTTTGGTTGGGGTAGTTTGTATAGGTATGCCGAGCCGCTAGTGGGATTCACCATGTATGCGATTATAACGGAATAGAGTAGAGGGGCGATGGGCAACATTATTAAGCCGAAACTATTTTAGGGGGCGCGATATGACTGGTAATGTGGCAGTATTTATTGACTACGAAAATGTCTACTGGAGCACTAAGAATGCCTATGGATTCACCCCAGAAACCGAGAGGTTAGTCGATGGTCTTCGCCAACATGCTATGAGATACGGAGAGGTAGTACTTATGTTGGCCTACGCAGACTTTGACCACGTCGAGTTTAAGGGCCTGCAGACCGAGCTACAACGCCGCTCCGTGGAACCAAGACATGTCTACTCGGTATCCTCAGAGGAAGGAAGACGCAAGAACGCAGCCGACATTGAACTTTCACTAGATGCGCTTGAGATGGTCTACACACGTGGGGATATCGATCTGTACTACATTGTCTGCGGTGATAGGGATATGATTCAAGTAATTAAAAAACTTCGTACCCGGCGCAAAAGAGTGCACATAGTAGGTGTCGAGCGGACCACAAGTCGAGACCTCAAGCAGTTCGCTGATGAATATTGCACCGTCGAGGACATACTGAATATCGAAAAAAGTCGTACCGTGGAGTCGGGGATTATTACCCCAGACGTAGCCTACCTCATTCGCAAAATTGACGGGCTGGAGCGTTCCTGTATGCTCTTTGTGGGGCTAAAGCTTTTGACCAATCGTGTACTAGGCCATTTGGCTGACCCGCAGAGAGTGGTATCGAGGGCTATCGGTGACGGCATCCTTGAAACCTACAAGGTGCCTAACCCCAGCAATGTCGACTTTCCCACCACAGCTTGTCGCCTCAACCGCGAGCACCCCTTCGTTCAGGAGATTTTGCGCGTCGCCGCCAGCTGAATCGCTAGGGACGGTTCTAAAAGGGTCCAATCGGAAGTTTTGCGGCAAAAAGGCCTAAATTCCGTTATTTAGACGAAACTAGGCCTTGCATATAACTCCGCAAAATTTTCGATTGCCCAGAAGAACGAAGTCGC
>Ga0208101_10009_pt1 | contig 61457 bp, 73 predicted proteins | sample Subbioug_CSW11AC_FD_184823 | JGI IMG/M metagenome (GOLD analysis project Ga0208101, IMG submission 184823) | Serpentinite rock and fluid subsurface biosphere microbial communities from McLaughlin Reserve, California, USA - CR12Aug_CSW11AC (SPAdes) | ecosystem: Environmental > Terrestrial > Deep...
CCCCCCGCATCAGCAGTCGCAGGTGCGCATTCAGCTCGCGGCTTCGCTGCAGGGTGTGGTGGCGCAGCAGCTGCTGCCGCGCGCTGACGGGCCGGGCCGGGTGGCCTGCGTCGAGGTGCTCCTCGCTACGCCCGCCGTGCGCAACCTTATTCGCGAGGGCAAGACTCATCAGCTGCCTTCTATCATCCAGACTAATTCGCGCCTAGGTATGGTGACCATGGACGCGTCGCTGCGCGATTTGCGCCAACGGGGTATCATCAGCCAGGAGACGTACGAAGTCTACTCGCAAGAGCATACCCTGATGAAGATTCTGGAATAGGGGGGGAGGTTTGTGCCGATTCTCTATGACTACCGCGCCCGCTCGGCGCAGGGGCAGCAGTTGCGCGGCCAAATCGAGGCCGAGTTCGAGCATGAGGCCCTGCACAAATTGCAAGAGGGTGGACTAGTGGTTGTGCACCTCGAGCAGAGCCGCGATATAAAGACCTACTTCTCGCGCGACAGCAAGGGCAATTTTGTTCTCTTCCCCCAGGCGGTCACTCCGAAGGACCTCGCCATTATGTCGCGCCAACTCGCCGTACTGTATGGCGCAGGGGTGAGTATTTTGCAGAGCCTACGCACTGTAGCACAGCAGACACGCAATGACCGCCTAAAAGGTATAATGAAGCAGGTAGCGGCAATGGTGGAGGCAGGGCATGGCATGGGCGAGAGCATGAAGCGCTTTCCTGATGTTTTCCCCGCGCTGCTCTACAACATGGTGGCGGCCGCTGAAGTCTCCGGCGCTTTAGAAGCAGTCTTAAACCGCGCCGCCGAGCACTTTGAGCGCGACTACGAGCTAGAGCAAAAAATTAAGTCGGCCCTTAACTACCCCAAAATGGTATTTATCGCTCTCTTCTTAGTCGGGGGCTTTCTTATCACCTTCGTCGTGCCGAGCTTTGCCGGGGTCTTTGCCATGCTGGGGGCAGAGCTACCACTGCCGACCCGCATTCTTATGGGGGCGGGCGATTTTATGCAAGTGCACTGGTGGAAGGTCTTGCTCGCTATATTCCTGGCCATCATCGGGCTTAAGATTTATGCCCGCTCTAAGCCTGGGCAAGTTGCTATGGATATTCTGGCTTTGCGCTACCCCATACTGGGCGACATCACCAAGAAGCAGTTGGTCTCGCGCTTTTGCCGCAGCCTAGCCACCCTGTCGCGGAGCGGCGTGCCCATCATACCCGCACTGGCCCTCGTGCGGCAGACACTAGGTAACTCCGTTATCAGCGAATCGCTGCGCCCCGCGCAAGAAGCCGTGCGCATGGGCGAGCCGGTAGCCCACCAGCTAGAAAAAACCGGCTACTTCCCACCCCTGGTGATTCAAATGATCAGCGTGGGCGAGGACACCGGTAATTTCGACCAAATGCTCGAAAAGTCCTCCGACTTTCTCGATTCCGAAGTGCGCCACACCACCGACAACATGACCCAGCTGCTCGAGCCAATTATCATCGCCTTCCTCGCCCTTGGCGTCGGCTTCATCCTCATCGCTATCGTCATGCCCATGTTCGACACCTTCACCCTCATAAACTAAATATCTTGCCACAAAAAGCAGGAATTCATACTTTAATGTCGTAATAAATCTCTGCTATCACCCTATCACTAGAACTTATAAGGAGGGACTATTAATGAAACTACACCATAAATCTCGCCAAAGCGGTTTCACCCTTATCGAACTCCTCGCCGTCGTCGCCATCCTCGGCATCCTCGCCGGCATCGCCGTCCCCCGCGTCCTCGGCGCTATCCAAAACGCCCGCGAATCCGCTGACACCGCCAACATCGCCATGCTACAATCCGCCGTAGAACGCTGGGCGATGGAGAACAATCCGGCAGGAACCTTGGCTGGGTGGAATGATCTTACTGAAGGTACGGAGAATCCTACTGCTTTTGTAGGTGTTATTACAGACGCAGTTTTGACGGATACCTTCGCGTTTGAAGATACTTCGAACCCATTGATACCCGCATTTTTGTCGGCCATTCCAAATGTCCCGAGTGGATTAGCAGGTGGCACCGAATATCGCTTGATCTTCCATTTAGTAAGTGGCGCCCGGCACACCGCTACCGTAGTAAGGGTGGCGCCGACGACACCTTAATTGTAAGGAATCTACCTTAGACTCCAAAGGCCCGAGGTCGCCTCGGGCCTTTTCCCCCAATCAAAGCCCCCTCACCCCTCTCACACTTTTCTTGCGTCTGACTTCTTGCCTCTATTTTCAGGTTTCTATTTTCCTGCCTCTATCCTCTTGCTTCTTGCCTCCAACTTCCAACCTCCAATTAAGGTGGTGTTCCCATCACAACCCTACTCTGGCTCCTCGTGGGCTCCTTTTTTAACGTCGTCATACACCGCTTGCCCCGCGGCGAGAGCATCGCCTTCCCCGCCTCGCACTGTGTGCACTGCGGGGTGCGGCTCTCTGCCAAGGAGCTCATCCCTTTCTTCTCTTACGCCTGGCAAAGGGGGCGTTGCCGGCATTGCGGCAAGCCCATCTCTTTACGTTACCCCTTGGTCGAACTATTGACGGCGGTGTTGCTCACATTACTCTGGTACTTGCACCAGGGTGGGCCGGCGGTTTATGCCTACCTAGCCTTCACCTCTCTTCTAATTGTGATTAGCTTTATCGACTACGACCATTTTTTAATACCCGACCAACTGCTCGTTGCCGGGCTTGGGGTGTGGTTGCTACAGCAACTTTTTCTTCCCTTTATTGCCTGGCCGTTAGCTTTGGCGGGTGGGGCCCTGGCTTTTGCCATGATGCTTGTTATCTACGTGCTCTCGCGCGGGGGCATGGGCTTTGGCGATGTGAAACTGGCGGGGCTTATTGGGCTCTACCTCGGCACGCCGCTGGCCATGCTTTCGCTCTTTCTCGCCTTTGTCCTCGGGGCGGGCATCGGCCTCTTGCTCCTCGCCTCGGGTCTAAAAAAGCGGAAGGACGCCCTGCCTTTTGGCCCTTTCTTGGCTGTCGGCGCGTTCTTAGCCATGGTCTGGGGGCCGCAATTTATCACTTGGTATCGAATCTTTTTTGGACTGTAGGGGTGCCGTATGTTGCAGGGTACACAGCGAGGCTTTTCGCTCATAGAGGTACTGGCAGCGGTGGCGATCTTGGCCTTAGTCGCGCTACCGCTACTTGGCATGTTTACAGCCGCCATGCAGGCTGGGCATGCGGCGCAACTTGGTACCTTGGCAACTCTCCATGCCCAGCAGCTGATGGAGGAAACGATTGCCGGGACGGTAAGCCCTCTAAGCGGCACGATTCCCTTTGGCACTGTCAGTAACTTCTTTTCTTTTTCGAGAAGTATCGTGGCTGACCCAACGGGCCTGCGACTGATTACTATTACTGTTAGTTGGACGGAGGCGCGCGGTCCGCGCTCCTACAGGGTGGTGACTTTGGTTGAATAGGCAGTCGGGCATGACTTTAATGGAACTAACCGTTGGCATTGCCATCATTGCCCTAGTCGCAGTCACCGCCGGCTCTATGTTTGTGGCGGGCATGCGTAGCTTTCAGGCGCGCCATGTCGGCAATGTGGTCATGGCTGACCTGCGCTTTGCCTTGGATACTATGACTAGCGATTTACGGGCTGCCACCGCCGTAAGCTTGAGCAGTCCAACGCAAATTCGGTATACTAGCCTTGGTGATGCAGGGGCGTTGTCACGCAGTTACTACTTTAGCAACCAAACGGTGTGGCGCTTGCAGGGCGGTGTCGTTTCTTCGCTTGCTGCCAATGTGGCTTCTCTCACCTTCGCCATAGAGGCGACAGCCATTCGTATTACTATGACTAGTGTTACCTCAGTAGATGGAGTGACGGGCAGCGGGTTGCCGCTGACATTGACGACGCGTGTTACTAGGCGTAATCCTTAATTGGTGGATGTGTAAGGAGAAATGGGCATGCCACGTATGCAAGCTGGGGGATTTACTCTTATTGAGTTCCTAGTAGTCATAGCCCTACTTGGACTCATCGCGGGGATGGCCGTGCCGCGTGTTGCTGCTACATTGCTCGAGTCTAGCCTAGTGGCCGAGGCGAGATATGCCCACGGCCAGGCACAGGCAGTGCGCCAATTTGCCATTGTGCGCGGCAGGGATATACGCATCGAGTACATTAACTCTGTTCCGGCCCGTATTAGAGTCATAGACCACCTGTCTGGGAGTGCTGTACCGGAATTTGACGAGCGCGTTTTGCCAGCGGGCTTTAGCCTGCTACCCCTTTCACCTGTGTCAAAAAGTGTGACCTACAACTCGCGGGGCGAGGCCACATGGCTACCCTCCGTCACCGCTCCGAACAGAATTATTCTCCGTGCGCCGAATGGACAGGAGCGACATTTGCTCTTTCACAGTGCGGGGCGGATTATGCTTGTAAAACCGTAAAAAGGGTAATTTAATGCTTAATGCTCTTTGTTTGCGTGGTGTCGTGATAGGAGGTACCTGTGCTAATGTCTTTTTTTACTGCCAGTAATGCCTGGCTGTACTTAGTCGCTTTGTTACTGCTGCTGCTCGTCGCGGGGTATTCTCTCTTGCGCTTACGCTCCAGCACCAGAACAACCCTTGGCATTGACGTTGGCAATGCCCAAATTAAGATCGCGGAGTTAAGTGTGGGTAGGCGACCGGCCTTACTGCGCTACGCGATTGTGCCCACCCCTCCGGATGCGGTTCATAATGGCGTGGTTAAAGACGGAGAAGCTTTGGTACTCGTTATTGCTGATGCCATCGCTAGCGCTGGCTTTCGTTCGCGACGTTGTACGGCAGTGTTAACGGGGCAGAATCTGCTGCTACGGCATATTGAGCTACCTGCTATGCCTACCGCGGAATTGCGTCAGGCTATAAAGTGGCAGTTTGAGCAATTTTTTCAGATTCGCCTAGCGGAGATGCTCACTGACTACCAAGTTATCTCGGCTGGCCCCGGGCAGCCCTCTACCGTCCTCCTTGTGGCCATGCAACGCGAGCCGATTATGTCCTTGGTAGACCACTTGCGGCGCGCCGGTCTTGTCGTTCTGGGTGTGGACATCGAGTCCCTAGCGGTGCAGCGCGCTATCGGATTAACGCAGGGCGCGGAAAAAACTAAGATCACGGAAGCCGCGGTAGACTTTGGTGCGGGCACGACCAACGTAAGTATTTATCATCAAGGGCTACTGCAGGCCAGTCGTATATTAAACATCGGGGGCAATGACTTTACTAGTGCCATTGCTACGTACTTTGACTTAGACCGGGATGCGGCCGAGGCCCTTAAATTGCGGCATGGGCTGGCCACGGCGAGCGAGATTGGGCCTGCAGTAGCAGCAGTGCGAGACCGCTTGTTTGGCGAAATCTACAAGACCCTAGACTTTTATTTTACGGAACATCGCGAGCAAAAATTGGCCAAGCTGACTATTGTCGGCGGGGGCAGTAATATGGCGGGCCTAGCCGTGCAAATTGACCATTTTTTAGGCGAAAACCAGGCCATGCTACTGGATACTTTTTCTGTAGAGCTACTTAACCCCCTGCATTTTGTGGAGCACAAGCTGGGGGAAGAGGAGGCCAAGCTGCTAGGGCCTGCGCTAGCCGTAGCCATTGGACTGGCGCTTGAAGAGGTGGTGACGCGATGAAAGTAAATTTACTGCCACTAGAGATGAGGCGGCGGAGTGACTTAAGCCCGTACCAGCGCTACCTAGGTGGTTTTGTCGCGGCATTGGTGCTCCTACCCATGCTCTACACCCTGATGGTGTACCTAGATACCAATCGCTTAAGCCGTGAAGAGGCAGCTTTAGAGGCGCGTCTAGAAGTGCTGCGCCCCTTGGAGGGGCTACTCGCCGAGCGAAATACCTTGGCGCAAGAGGTGCAGGTATTACGGCAGGCGATGGCGGCGCGCGAGAAATTTGCGCCAAGTATTTACCTAGAGGAGATGCTTAAGTTACTGCCCCCGCAGACTATTTTGGCTGATCTTGCGCTCGACCGCGAGACCTTGCGCTTTAGCGGCACCCTCGGCAGTTATACCGAGGCCGCCTACTTGCTGGTCTTGTTTGAGTCTTCACCTCTTTTTACCAACCCTGTACTTTCACATTTGACCGCGGATGAGGCGGGGTTTGCTTATGACTTTACAGTAGAGCTTGCGGGGGGTGAGGAGTGATGAAAGTAAACATCAGTCCGCGCGAAAAGCGGCTGCTGGCGGGGCTACTCACGTTCGTGCTCTTTTTAAGCTACTACCTCTTTGTTTTAGAACCCTTGCTGGCACGGCAGGCCAGACTACAAACGAGCATTGCTGACAAAAGGATAGAAGTACAGCGCCTGCAGCCGCTCGAAGCACAGGCGCCACAGCTACGGCAAGAAATTACCGCGCTAGAGAGCGACTTAGCGGCTTTGCAGGACTTAGGGCGGCCACTGCCCTTGCCCGATGTGCTAGTTACTTTGGAGCGCTTGGCAGAGACATGGCAAGTGGAGCTCGAGGCACTTGGTCTGCAGGGGGTTGTCCCTGAGACGGGTGGGGCACTTAACTTGCGGTTTAGCACGCAGTATGCCTCCTTTAGTGGTTTTCTGCTCGACTTAGAGCGGCTCGACCACAGCTTCTTGCTTTCATCTCTACGCCTTGCCTCGACCGGAGTGGCGGTCGATGTTGACCTTGCTTTTAGCATCTTTAGTGGTGTCATACCGCCCCGCGACGATATCTTAGTACCATGGCGACTTTCGCCCTTTAATACACGGAGGTAGACTTGTTGTATGGCAAGCTGTTCGGCTTACACTTACTGCGATAGGGCCGCCTGCTTTTCTGCGGGTGGCTTTTCTGTATACTTATTGTATGTGTAGGCGCACGTGAGAGCTAGTCGGTAAAGGGGGAGTATTATGAAAATTATTCTCATTGGCATGATGGGTAGCGCTAAGAGCACCGTGGGGAGGCTTCTCGCGGCACAACTTCATTGTCCGCTTCTCGATCTAGACAACATGATTGAAGAGCAGTGCCAGCAAGCTATATATGAGATTTTTGCCGAGCGCGGAGAGGGCTATTTTCGCCAGCTCGAGGCAGCTGCCATGCTGAAGCTAGCCGCCCAGGCCGGGCCGGCGGTGATTTCACTTGGTGGGGGAGCCATACTGAACAGCACGGCCATGGACGTACTTAAAGACACAGGGCGAGTGATTTACTTGCGCGCTACTCCAGCACATCTGGCCAAACGCCTAGCCTACAGTGCCGAAAAGCGCCCCCTGCTGCTAGATGCCCCGGATCAGCTCGCTCGCCTTACCGATATTCTTGCCCTGCGGCGCCACATCTACGAGCACTATGCCCATTTAATCCTTGATTCCGACAACAAGAATAGTGCCGCTCTCGCTGCCGAAATTTTGCAGTGGTGTAGCAGTGCCGATGCTCTTAGTTAAAGGCCCTACAGTATAAAAACTACGCGGTGGGGCATGCAGGATTTTCTTACCTACCTAGAGAAAGTTCTTGTAGTTAAAGATGCAATCAAGGAGGTATTTCTGTTGCCGAATGTCTTAGTTATACATGGCCCTAACTTAAATATGTTGGGGCAGCGCGAAAAGCGCATTTACGGCACAACCACTTTGCCCGAGTTAAACAACATGCTCATGGCCGCAGCCACTGCTTTGCAGTGGGACGTCAGTATAGTGCAGAGTAACTCTGAGGGTGATATTGTAACCGCCATTCATGAAGCCTGCGGTCACTACGAATGTATTATTATTAATCCTGCTGCCTACACACACTACAGCATCGCCATACGCGATGCTATCGCCGCCTGTTCTGTGCCCACGATTGAGGTTCATCTATCCAATATCTACCAGCGTGAGGAATTTCGGCATAAATCCGTTATCGCTCCGGTCAGCGTAGGGCAGATTAGTGGTTTTGGCCCCTATGGGTATGTACTGGCCCTGCATGCCGCCGCTAATCTTATCGGCACCTCTCCGGCGATACAAAGTTAGTAGCTCTGTTGGTTGTTAAGCGAAATTATACCAATTTGAGGGGGGAATTATAAATGAACTCGCGACTAGAGAAACTACGCCTAGCACTGCCCGAGGACGTCGACGCCCTGCTTATCTTAAAGCCCGACAACCGCACATACATCAGTGGCTTTACCGGCTCTAATGCCTTTGTGGTCGTAGGCCGAGAGGCAGCCATCTTGCTCACAGACTTCCGTTATGTCGAGCAAGCCACCTTGGAGTGCCCCGATTTTACCGTTAGTGATTATGCCCCGGTTATGACTGACAGCTTAAACGCCGCTCTTGCCGCCGCGAACATTAAGTCGCTGGCCTTTGAGAGTGATTTTGTTACCGTTAGCCAGCATGAAATGCTGCAGGAGAAACTCACGGCAAGGCTACTACCCACTACTGGTCTGGTGGAAAACTTGCGCCAGGTAAAAGACGCCGCTGAAATCGAGGCCATGCGTCAGGCGGCCCTTATCGCTGAAGCAGCTTTGGCCGAGGTCTTGCCTCTTATCAAGGTCGGGGTCAGTGAAAAATATATCGCTCTAAACCTCGAGTTCGCTCTGCGACGCCTTGGGGCTTCACGCCTGCCCTTTGATATTATAGCCGCCTCTGGGCCTCGCTCGAGCCTGCCCCATGGTCGGGCCACAGAACGTCTCATAGAATGCGGAGATTTCTTGACGCTTGACTTTGGCGCTGTGTACAATGGTTATTGCTGCGACATGACCCGCACCTTTGTCGTGGGTGCAGAGCCTACACCCGAACAGAGTAAAGTGTATGGCACAGTGCTCGAGGCGCAACTAGCGTCACTGGCCGCCATTAGACCGGGAATGATCGGCCGCGAGCTAGACCAAGTAGCGCGCGATATCATCACCGCGCACGGCTATGGTGAGAGGTTTGGGCACGGCCTAGGACATGGGGTGGGTCGCGCCGTGCACGAAGGACCTGGTGGAGGCAGTAAATCCGAAGACAAGTACCTCCCCGGCATGGTCATCACCATTGAACCCGGCATCTACTTGCCGGAATGGGGTGGGGTGCGCATTGAAGACATGGTGCTCATCACGGATGACGGCTACAAGAACTTTAACAGCTACCCCAAGGCACTGACTCGCGTCGGCTAGTCAAAGAGCAGTAAAGCCCTATATTTAGGAGGATGCAGCAATGATTTCAACAAGCGAATTTCGTACGGGCCTGACGGTGGAAATAGATGGTGTGGTCTACCAAATCATCGACTTCCAGCACGTCAAACCCGGTAAAGGGGCGGCCTTTGTGCGCGCCAAGCTAAAAAATGTCATGACTGGCGGCGTGCAAGAGATGACTTTTCGCGCGGGTGAAAAAGTGAACCGTGCTCATGTGGAACGCCGCACCATGCAGTACCTCTACGATACGGGCGATTTCTACACTTTTATGGACACCGAGAACTATGAGCAAATGAATGTCAATCACGCCACTATCGGGGACGACATCAAATACCTGAAGCCCAATGAGAATATTAGTCTACTTATGTACCAGGAAAGAGTAATGGGGGTTGAGCTGCCTTTCTATGTGGAGCTCACCGTTGCCGATACCGCCCCCGGCTACCGCGGCGACACCGCCACGGGGGGCAGTAAACCAGCCACTATGGAGACAGGCTTAGTTATCAATGTGCCCTTCTTTATCAATGTCGGCGACAAACTGCGCATTGACACGCGCACCAAGGAATATCTCGATCGGGCTTAATTTGTGGGAGGTGCCTCTACATGCTGTTGACAGGCGACCAATTGCGCCAGATTTTTGCTCATACCTCTCCCTTTACGGCGAACGGAACATTAAAGCCGGAAGGAGAGCGCGTGACCCTGCTCGCCGCTAATGCCAATTTCCCCCTCGAGCTACAATTTCGCGCCTTCGCCATGGCTGCAGCAGCAGGCGATTGTTCTCCCATCATTGTGCAGATTAGCCAAAATTCTGCCGAAGCCGCCGCCGGAGACCCTGGCAAGGTTCCGCCCCTTAAAGGTGTAGAGCACTACAGCCCGGATACTAATGTCGTGCTAGGCGCGCAAATTGCTGCGGCCCAACTTGCCCGCTACGCGCGCGAGTACAACGCGCCCTATGTCGCGCTTTCGCTCGACCACTTTAAAGTGCCGTCCTTTCCGCAGGCAGAGCCGCCACAGGTTGCTGGGCTCTCTTACGAGCTGGCCGAGGCCAAGGTGCAGCATGCCCTTGACCATATGCGGCCCGTGTTTGGTGCAGAAGCAGAGCTAGATATCCGCACGCGCGAGCTCTACTGCCACTACCTCTTAAGCCCCGCCTATGTGCGCTTTAAGCGCGATTTTGCCCGCATTGTGGAGTTGGTGCGCCCCGCATGGGGTATGATTGATACCGAGCACCTGCCGCCCGCCCTTGATTTTGTGGTGACGCGCGACATTCGCGATACAGTGCGCCACCTAGTCGGCAATGAGGAGATTATTATCGAAGCGGAGTTTGGTGCGACTGGCACAAGTGGGCAAGCCCTAGACTACAAGAAACTTAGGGGCGCGGAGTTAGATCATTTTGCGGCACAGGTAGTCTCTTTCATTCAATATACAGGTGCCGATGCCATCGCCTACCCCATCGGCATGGAACATGCCGCCAAAAAAGATAAGCGTCATGAACCAGATATAGAGAGGATAGAGGTAGTACAGACGGCACTCTACCAAGCCCTTGGCCGGTACATACCTTTTGCTCAGCATGGGGGTTCGGGTGCGGCTAAAATTGCCCGTGGTCTCGTAGGCAAGAACAATGTCAATACCCATTTTCTCGTGGAGGGCTCACTCGCGGTAGGAGAGTACGCGGTCGCCCATATTGAAGCCATACGGGCCGGCGACAAAAAATACTGCGGCCCGGCCATCTTCACCCAGTACATGCAGGCGGTAGCGGCAGGTGCTCTAGGCAAGCTTAAAGAAACAGGCAGCCTTAATTTGGGCAAGCAGCTTCGAGAGCACATGTCACTAGCCACACGTAAGCTACCCCGGGCCTCAGTAGGTACACCTATGGGGGCATATGACGAGTAAGGGAGGTTCTGTAGGTGGTTGTACAGATTCCGCGTCCCACCATTGAGCGTCTGCCCCTTTACTTACGCTGTCTTACACGTCTAGCTAGTAGTGGGGTGGAAGTGGTCTCTAGCGAGGAACTTGGCAAATTACTTGCCATCACCTCAGTGCAAATTCGCAAAGATTTGGCCTATTTCGGCGAGTTCGGGCGCAGGGGAGTCGGCTACGATGTTTCTTCCTTGCTCGCGCAAGTTTCGCAAATTCTCGGTGTCGACCGAGCGCGCAAACTGGCCCTGGTTGGGGTGGGGCACCTTGGTCAAGCTCTCGCCAACTATGACGGTTTTCGTGAGCATGGCTTCAATATTTCGGCCGTTTTTGATGCTGACCCGAGCAAAATCGGGCTTACCATTGCCGGGCAGCGCGTTTTGCCGGTGCATCGCATCGGGGAGATGCTGCCCCAGATAGGTGTGGAAATGGCTATTCTCGCCGTACCGGCCCATGCTGCGCAAAAAGTTACCGACGCCCTGGTGCAGGCTGGCATCAAGGCCATCTGGAATTTTGCTCCGGTGCGGCTAATCGTGCCCGACCATGTCGAAATACGCCAAGAAAACATGATTGTCGGCCTACTCGCACTGTCTTACTACTTAGCGCAACGGGGCAAGTAACCAATATTTTGCTTAACCAGCGCTCTGGCGCTGGTTAAGTCTTTGCCCAAAACAGTGTTGACCATGTATAAAACCCATGCTACAATTACAACTGGACAAAGTGATATTTTTCACAAAGACTAAATCATCTGACAAATCATGTGCGAGGTGGGACACCCATGTTAACAGTTGCCGAACTTAACGAGATCAGATCCCGAGTGAGAAAACAGCTGCGCGTGCGTACCAATGGTTCAGCGGTGAAAGTCATTATTTCTGCTGGGACTACGGCTATTGCTGCCGGTTCACGCGCTATTATGGCTGCTGCCCTCGACGAAATTGCTACTAAGGGGCTCTCTACCGTGCAAGTTGAGCAACGTGAAATTGATGTCTTAGCAACCGAACAACCAGCGGTCATTATTTTAGCTCATGACGAAGAGATCTTAGTGAAGAACTGCACGCCAGATATGCTGCGTGAGCTCATGCAAAAAGCCGCGCAACAAAACGGCGAAGTAGCCGATTCCTAATATACGATAGGAGGTGCTGTTATGGCCTATATACGCTCTCATGTTCTTGTTTGCGCTGGTACCGGCTGTACGTCTTCTGGCTGTAAAGCCGTTGAGAACTCGATGCAGGCTGAAATCGCCAGATTAGGACTCGAAGAAGAAGTAAAGATAGTAGAAACAGGCTGTTTTGGTTTCTGTAAAATCGGCCCCATCGTCATGGTCTACCCCGAGGGCTCTTTTTACTGCCATGTTAAGCCGGAAGATGCTCCCGAATTAGTGAACGAGCATCTCTTGAAGGGGCGCATGGTGGAGCGCTTGCTCTATCGCGACGTGCAAAACCCCAAGCCCACCGCTTTTTTTACTGATATCGACTTTTACAAGAAGCAGCAGCGCGTAGCTTTGGCTAACTGCGGCTCGATCGACGCGGAGAGCATAGAGGAGTACATCGGGGTGGATGGCTATCAGGCTCTCGCCCAAGTCGTTACCCAGATGACCCCGGCTGAAGTCATCCATGCTGTTAAGCAATCTGGTTTGCGCGGACGCGGGGGCGGTGGTTTTTCTACCGGTCTCAAGTGGGAGTTTGCGGCGCGCAGCGCAGGCCCAATTAAGTATGTCGTCTGCAATGCCGACGAAGGCGACCCAGGGGCTTTTATGGACCGCAGTATTCTGGAAGGCGACCCTCATTCTATTATCGAGGCCATGGCTATCGCTGGCTACGCCATTGGGGCTAGTCAGGGCTATGTGTATGTGCGAGCCGAGTACCCCATAGCGGTAAACCGACTGGCTATTGCTATCGAGCACGCGCGCACATTGGGTGTTCTTGGCAGCGGCATCTTCGGCACGAAATTTAACTTTGATCTGTCTATACGCCTAGGCGCGGGTGCCTTTGTCTGCGGCGAGGAGACGGCTCTCTTGGCCTCTATCGAAGGCAAGCGCGGCATGCCTAAGCCACGTCCTCCTTACCCTGCGGTGCGGGGACTATGGGACAAGCCCACACTCATTAACAATGTCGAGACCTTTGCCAATATCCCTAAAATCATTACCAAGGGTCCCGAGTGGTTTTCCGCCATGGGCACGGAGAAGTCCAAAGGAACCAAGGTCTTTGCCCTTGCCGGCAACATTAATAACACCGGCCTCGTAGAGGTGCCCATGGGCATCACCCTGCGAGAAATAATCTACGATATTGGCGGCGGTATCCCCAATAAAAAGGCCTTTAAGGCTTGCCAGACGGGTGGACCTTCGGGCGGTTGCCTGCCCGCGTCTTACTTGGATACCCCCGTTGATTACGACAACCTTATCGCTGTAGGCTCCATGATGGGCTCTGGCGGACTTATCGTTATGGACGAAAGTAACTGCATGGTCGATGTGGCGCGCTTCTTCTTGGAGTTTACCCAGGAGGAATCTTGTGGCAAGTGTGTGCCTTGCCGCGAAGGTACGAAGCGCATGCTAGAGATACTAGAGGGTATTACTAAGGGGCATGGGCAGAGTGGGGACATCGACCTGCTGGAGGAACTTGCCGAGACGATTAAGGGCGCGTCTCTCTGTGGCCTAGGTCAGACGGCTCCTAACCCGGTACTCGCCACCCTGCGCTTTTTCCGCGATGAGTTCTTGGCGCATGTTGTGGATAAAAAATGTCCGGCGGGCGTTTGCCAATCTCTCCTGACATACAGCATCATTTCCGAAAAATGCAAAGGCTGCACTCTGTGCAAGAAGGTTTGTCCTGTAGACGCCATAACCGGCAGCCTCAAGCAAGTGCATGCTATCGACAATGCCAAGTGTATTAAGTGTGGCGCCTGTGTACCTAAGTGTCCCTTTAAAGCCATCGTACGCTAGCCACGGAAAGGAGAATTTGCATGGAACGACTTAAGCTAACTATAGACGGTACCCCGGTTGAGGTAGACCCCGGTTCCACAGTTCTCGATGCCGCAAGAAAAGCTGGCGTGCATGTTCCCACTTTGTGCTACCATCCTGAACTGCGCCTAGAGGGTTCCTGCCGCATTTGCGTCGTTGAGATTGAGGGTATGAAGACTCTGGCCGCCTCATGCGTTTATCCCGCCACGAGTGGCATGGTGGTCAGAACGAATTCTGAAGTGGTGCGCAAAACCCGCAAGTCCATAGTCGAACTTCTACTCGCCAATCATCCCCAAGATTGCCTCGTCTGTACTCGGCACGGCACCTGCGAGCTACAAGACCTCTCGCATCAGCTCAATGTGCGTAAGATTCGCTTTAAGGGCGAAAAACGCCAGCTAGCACTAGATGAGAGCAGTATCGCCGTCGTGCGCGACCCCAATAAGTGCATTCTCTGCGGTCGCTGCCTGCGCGTTTGCGAGCATACGCAAAAAGTATCGGCCATTGGTCTCTCCGGCCGCGGCTCGCACTCTGTCGTCACCACACCCTTTAACCATGGGCTAGCTGAAGGCCCCTGTGTCTCCTGCGGGCAGTGCATTAAAGTGTGCCCGGTAGCGGCCCTGCGTGAAAGAGATGCCAGCGAACAAGTATGGAAGGCCTTGGCCAGCAAGAACTTGCATGTTGTCGTGCAGGTAGCCCCTGCTGTGCGCGCTGCCCTAGGCGAAGAGTTTGATATGCGCCCCGGCTCCCTGGTTACGGAAAAGATGGTCACGGCTCTGCGCAGACTGGGTTTTGACCAAGTTTTTGACACCCAGTTCGCCGCCGATCTCACGGTCGTGGAAGAAGGGTACGAACTCCTCTCGCGCCTCGAAAAGAACGAGAATTTGCCGCAAATTAGCTCCTGCAGCCCTGGCTGGGTCAATTACGCTGAGCTTTTCTTCCCGGAGATGCTGGCTCATGTCTCTACTTGCAAGTCGCCGCAACAGATGTTTGGGGCGGTGGTCAAAACCTACTACGCCGAGCGCAATGGACTTGACCCCAAGAATATTTTTCATGTCGCTATCATGCCATGCACGGCCAAGAAGTTCGAAGCCAGCCGTAGCGAGATGGGTCGTAACGGAAGCCAGGATGTAGATGCGGTCCTTACCACTAGGGAACTCGCGTCCATGATTAAAGAAGCAGGCATTGATTTTGCCAACCTGCCGGACAGCGAATTTGACTTGCCGCTGGGTATGTCTTCTGGCGCAGGCACCATCTTTGGTGTGACTGGCGGAGTCACCGAGGCAGTGCTACGCACCGTCTACGAGCTTAAGACCGGTAAAGAGCTAGATGAAGTAGAGTTTCATGCGGTGCGTGGTTTTGGCGGCGTAAGAGAGGCGCAAGTACCCCTCAATGGTTTAACTTTAAAAGTAGCCATTGTTAACTCCTTGGGTCAAGCAGAGAAAGTTCTGCAAAAGGTTAAGGCTGGGTTGGCGCACTACCACTTTATTGAGATTATGGGCTGCCTGGGCGGCTGTATTGGTGGCGGTGGACAGCCCTTTAGCAAGGACGCCGATATCAAACAGAAACGAGCCTCGGCTCTATACCGTCAGGACCACTTAAAGCGTGTGCGCAAGGCCCATGACAATCCGGCCATTAAGGAGCTCTACCGTACTTTTCTCGGAGAGCCCAACGGACACAAGGCCCACGACCTACTTCACACACATTACCAAGAGCGTCCGCGCTACTAATTGGGGGTGCAGTACATGACTTTAGAAAAAAAATGCCACACCTGTCCAGGCTGCGATGGGGCGCGTGATCCTAAGTTTGACGAACTAGACCAAGTCATAGCCGCACACAAGTCGCTTGAGGGTGCCCTCATCATGATTCTGCATAAAGCGCAGCAGATCTTCGGCTACCTGCCCGAGGAAGTACAGCGCTATGTGGCCAAGACACTTAACATTCCCCTCACCGATGTGTACGGCGTCACTACCTTTTACTCCTACTTCTCTCTCACGCCGCGCGGCAAGTACCGCATTGCCATTTGCATGGGCACCGCCTGCTACGTGCGCGGCGCGGGCGAGCTGGTGACGGCCTTTGAGAAGCAACTAGACATTAAAGTCGGCCAGACTACGCCCGATCGTCTCTTTACCCTCGAAGTATCACGCTGCATAGGGGCCTGCGGTCTCGCCCCCGTACTAACAGTGAACGAGGACGTTTACGGCAATATCGGCGCGGACCGCGTTCCTTCTATCATCACCAAGTACCGCGACCGTCAACAAGCTTTAGCGACTGGCAATTAGCCAGTCCTTTTTTTCTTGCCCACGCCCTCTGTCACAATCTTTGTTCTAGAGCTATAATTATAGTAACTCCACCCCTAACTCCCCGCCCCTCTTTTCCTGCCTCTTATCTCTTGCCTCTATCTTCCTGCCTCTTATTTCTTGCCTCTATCTTCTTGCTTCTATTCTCTTGCCTCTTGCTTCTATTCTCTTGCTTCTTGCTTCTTGCTTCTATTCTCTTGCTTCTTGCTTCTTGCTTCTATTCTCTTGAACCGGGGTGTTGCACTATGCGCGTTATAACATTATGCGTCGGTAGCTCCTGCTACCTGCGCGGTGCCCACAAAGTTGCCGAGGCTATTGAGCACTTTATTACCAGGCACGGCCTCGCTGCCCAGGTGGAATTACAAGGGCACTTTTGTCTCAACCGTTGTTTAGAAGGTGTGGCCGCCGACCTCGACGGGCACCCTTTGCCGCGCCTTACTCCTGCTAATACGGCAGATATAATGGCTCTGTACATGCTAAAGGAGGCGTAAGCGTGGGAGCAATACAAGTACGACAAGGTTATTGTAAGAGCTGCTATGCCTGTATCCGCGCCTGCGAAGTAAAGGCCACCTCTATACGCCGTGGCCAGGCTTCCATAATTGACGATGACTGCTTGTCTTGCGGCGAATGCCTCGCCCACTGTCCGCAGAAGGCTCGCGAAATTCGTAGCGACATAGAGGTTGTACGCAATTTGCTCAAAGGAGTCACGCCCTTGTGGGCCAGCCTTGCACCCGCAGCCGCGGTGGGCAAGTACACTCTGCTGGAATGGGAGACTAGGCTTATGCGGGCAGGTTTCGCCGGTGTCAGCCTTACGAGCTGGGGGGCAGTGCCAGTCGCCGCCGCCTACAACGAAGCCGCTCTACGCGAGGGCTGGGTGCTTACGACCGCCTGTCCTGCCGCGGTCAAACTTGTCTGCCGTTTTTTCCCTACGCTTACCTCGCATCTCGCCCCTGTGGCCTCGCCCATGCTCACCCATGCCGCCTGGCTTAAGGAGACCCATAAGGCCAAAGTGGTCTTCATTGGCCCTTGCGCCGCCAAAAAGACGGAGGCCCAAGGCAGTACGCACATGGCTGCAGCCCTCACTTTCGCTGAGGTGTTGCCTTTGTTGGCAGAGACTTCACCTGCAGTTGACCGCGAGCATGCCAGCCTCTCTTTTTCTGCGCAAGGGCTGATGCACTTTCCTGTACCGGCGGGGCTCGCGTCGGCAGTCGATGTTCCGGTGCTGGCAGTTGACGGCGTTAGCGATCTATGGGGTTTTTTGCGGCGCGTGGAAAGGGGAGAGACGACTCCGCGAGGCATTGTCGAGATGTCTGCCTGTCGCGGTTCCTGCCTAGGGGGGCCGGCCGCTTTTTGCCGCGACCTCACGCTCTCGGAGCGCCGCGCCATGCTGGTTACTTTGCCTGAGGGGCGAGTACATAGCGCCCTGCCCCTACGCAGACACTTCTTGCCCCAGCCAGTTTTGCGCAACACGCCTAGCGACGCCGCCGTGGCCGATGTGCTTAACCTCTTAGGTAAAGCAGACAAAGCGACAGAGTATAACTGCGGTGCTTGCGGCTACCATACTTGCCGTGACAAGGCCCTTGCGGTGGTAAATGGCCGTGCAGAGCTTGAGATGTGCCTTCCCTACATGCGTACTAAGGCGGAGTCTCTGGCCAATCTTATCCTCGCCTCTACACCGAATGCCGTCATCTTAGTGGACAGAGAACTGCATATTAGGGAGTGGAATGCCGCGGCGGAGCGCCTGTTTGGCATTCCGGAGGCACATGCGCTTCATAGAAATATCGCCGATTTTCTTCCCGCCGAAGACTATGCGGCTCTCTTTGCAAATTCTTTTTCTATACCGGGCAAAAAAATTAGCGTTATCCCGGGTGTAGTCACTCTTTTCACCGCCTCCTTGGTCAAGGGTGGTGAGTTAGCCATGGGCATCTATACAGACATCACCCGTCTTGAGGAGCAGGGTCAAGCCCTGCTTAAAGTGAGGCAAGAAACCATTGAGCGCGCGCAAGAAGTAATTAACAAGCAAATGCGCGTCGCGCAGGAGATAGCGAGCCTCTTAGGCGAGACCACGGCCGAGAGTAAAGTATTGCTCCTAAAACTGATGAAGGTAGTGCAGGGCGACGCCAAATGAGTCTCTACTTCGAGACCTTTTCGCGACAACTTCACAAGTGGGGTGAGGAGCTGTGTGGCGACCATGTCGAAATCGTCCGCACCCCCGAGAACATCATTATTACCCTCGCCGATGGTCTTGGTAGCGGGGTAAAAGCCAATATTCTCTCTACACTGACGACAAAAATAGCCGCCTCCATGCTTAAAGAAGGCGTGCACTTTGATGAAGTGATCTCCACCATGGCCGCGACCCTGCCGGTATGTAGTCAGCGCGGTGTGGCGTACTCCACCCTGACGATTTGTCAGATAAAGCCCAGTGGAGAATGCTACCTGGCCGAATTTGATAGCCCCGAGGCCATTTTTCTGCGGCGGGGAGAGTCACTGCCGCTGCCGCGCCATGAGCGCCTCGTCTTTGGCAAAGCCATTTTTGAGAGCCACTTTAACTTGCAACAAGGGGATACGGTGCTCTTTATCTCCGATGGCGTGATTCATGCCGGCATTGGCACAAGTCTTAACATGGGCTGGCGCCTAGCGAATGTGGCCGCCTATGTCGCCAACCTGGCCCGCAAGAACACTAGTTTGCGCGGTATGGTCAGCTCGTTGGCTAACACTTGCCATCATCTCTATGCCGGCCGACCAGGTGATGACGCGACTATCGTCGGTCTTCGCGCTGGCTTGCCCAAGCACCTGGCGCTACTTACGGGTCCGCCACAAAACATGGCCCTTGACGACATGGTCGTCGACCGTTTCATGTCTCTAGCGGCCATCAAAGTGATTTGTGGGGGAACAACGGCACAAATGGTCGCCCGACGCCTAAATGTGACTGTGTCGACGGCCATTAGCACTATGGACGAAGACGTACCACCTATCGCTACTATGCCCGGCATAGACCTGGTCACTGAAGGGATGCTCACCCTTACCGCCGCGCTCGCCATCATACGCAGCTTCGCCCTAGCGCAGGGGGACCTCTCAGACAGTAAGTTGCTCAAAAATAAGGATGGCGCGTCGCGCCTAGCCGATCTCCTCATGAACCACTGCACACATGTGCTGCTTCTCGTGGGCTGTGCGGTCAATGCCGCGCATATCGAGCACTTAGCGCCACAACTCGGCTTACGCCGCCAACTCACCACTGACTTGGCGCATTACTTGCGCTTGCTCGGCAAAGAAGTGGTAGTGGAATATTTTTAAGCCGCCAGTGACGAAAAACCCCCACAAGCATAATGCTTCTGGGGGCAAATTTACTTAAGTTCCCATTTCCCAGGGGATAGTTGTTCCAGGGTCGAATTTGGCATAGGCGTCTGACATTAAGCTAATGTAGTGGTCTAGGTCAGACGCTGTCTTGGCTTCGCAACGGGTGACAATTACTGGGCCTGTGTTTGAGGCACGAAAGAGGCCCCAGCCGTGGGGAAAGAGGACGCGCACACCGTCGATGGTGATGACTTCGTAGTGCTTGGCGAATTCTTGCCGGAGCATTTCTACGACATTAAACTTTTCGGTGTCGGGACAAGGAATGCGCACTTCGGCCGTCGTATGGTACTGTGGCGCATCAGCCAGTAGCTCTGATAATTTGCTTGTGGTATTAGACATGATGCGTAGCAGGCGGCCGCAGGCGTAGAGAGCGTCATCAAAGCCGTAGTACTCATCGGCAAAAAAGATGTGCCCCGACATTTCACCCGTAAAGACGGCGTTAGTCTCCTTCATGCGCGCTTTAATGAGGCTGTGGCCTGTTTTACAAAACTCCGGACGCCCGCCGAGGCGTTGTACTTCATCTACAAGGGCCTGGGAGCACTTCACTTCTACCAAGCAAAGAGTGCCGGGATACTTGGGGAGTATTTCGCGCCAGAAGAGAATCATGAGCCTGTCACCCCAGACAAAGTCTCCGCGGTCATCGACCACGCCGATGCGGTCACCGTCGCCGTCAAAGGCCACCCCGAAGTCAGCTTTTTCTTCGAGTACTCGGCGGCGTAAGGCGACAAGATTTTTGGGCTTAACAGGGTCGGGCTCATGATTGGGGAAGGCGCCATCTGGGGTAAAGTAGAGGGGGATGTAATCTAAGTCTAAGGTGTCGAGGAAGGCACCGGTAAGCGGTCCTGCGCTACCATTGCCGCAATCGACAACGACTTTTAAGCGGCGCGGTCCTAGCGGGAGTTTGTGCCGCAGGGTGGACAGGTACGCGTCCTCGATATTGTACTCGAGGTGTGTGATTTGCGACACAGGCTCAAGTGTGGTGGCGGCTACCTCGCTCGGTGGTAGTGTAGCGGCCAGGGCGCGTATTTTTTGAATCTCGCTGCCATAGATAGTGCTACTGCCGAGGAGCACTTTAAGACCATTGTCGGGAGGGGGATTGTGGCTGGCAGTTATCATCAGCCCGGCCTCAATTTTAAGGTGCTTGGAGGCAAAATAGAAGGCGGGGGAGGTCACTAAGCCTAGATTGGTGACCTTCATGCCATACTCCGCTGCTAGTGCTAGGATGGCCTGACTAATGCGTGGAGAACTCTGGCGGCAGTCCTGCCCGAGCAAAAACTCACGGTGGCCTTGTAGGGCAAAGTAAGTGAGCACGGCACGGATAAGTTCGTTAAGTGCGGCGGGGTGGAGATCACTTTCTGCATGACCGCGGATGTCGTATTCGCGAAAGATAAGTGGATTAACTGGCACGAAAAAACCCCTCTCATGGCGCATTATCTTTATCAATTTCGCTATTTTAAGGAAGTAACCTTATCTTGGTGGAACTTTGTAACCAAACTGCAACATTGAGCATAGAAGAAGCGATGCACAAGATGGCGAATGTCTCCAAGGAATTAGGCTTAGGTGAGGGAGTGTAGTAAGTGGAACGCAAAGGTATAGTGATGGTGTACACTGGAAATGGCAAGGGCAAGACTACGGCAGCCTGTGGCTTGGTACTTCGGGCGGTAGGTCATGGGCACAAGGTAGCCTTTGTGCAATTTATGAAAGGTCAGCCCACAGGCGAGGTAGAGGCCATGCGAAAATTTTTGCCGGGTGTCGATGTTTTTCGCTACGGCAGAGACGTTTTCGTCGACCAAAGTAACCCTGACCCTGAGGACGAGCAATTGGCTGCAGAGGGTTTACGCCAAGCCCTAGACCTGCTCGCGAGCGATATTGACTTGCTGGTGCTTGATGAGGTCAATGTAGCGATTGACTATGGGCTCGTCTCGGCCGAAAAATTGGTGGCTGCCATACACCACCGCAGACCCCAGATGACAGTTGTGCTCACCGGGCGTGGCCTAAGCCAGATGGTAGAAAATGTGGCCGACTTGATAAGTGAAGTGCGAGAGGTTCGTCATCACTGGCGGAAGGGAATACCGGCCCAGGTGGGGATAGAAGAATAAAGGGTGCGGTATCTCCTACGTTTCGCTGGGGCAAGCTAGGCGAGAAACTGTTGTGGGGGGCGAGTTGTGGACAGACATGCTGTAGAGTGGCGCACTAAGGAGCTTAAGAGCCGCACGGAGAGCTTGAAGGCCTATGTCGGGCGACAGGCAGAGAGCAGTCAGAACCACAAAGATGTACTGCTGCTCGAAACTGTCGCCTGTCTCACGGAACTCACCGAAATCACCGGCGAGTTACTAGAACAATATGTTCAGTTGATGTCGCAGTACGGCCTGCAGCAAGACTTTGCCGAAGAAACAGAGCAAGAGGAGATATACATGCTCTGCCCCCTGAGCCATGGAACTTGCCCAGAATAAACATAGGCGCCCCCGGGGGCGCTTTTTGTTTTAGGGAAGTATTGTCCTAAAGGAGAGAGGTTGTTCATAGTAATGTAATCAGAAGGGCGGGTGAAAACGTGGACAAGACACCAAGCAGTGAATGGACTAGCCTCCTTAGGTATATGCCGTCTTCCTGGCACGAAGTACTGAGCCCGCTGTTGTTTTTCGAACTACGTGTGCGGGTGGACAAACCACTGCAAATCGTGGCGAGAGGTGGAGAGAGACTGCTACCCCTAACGGCCACAAGTCGAGACATTAAGCACCTGGTGGCTGCTTTCTCGCAGAGTTCGCTTTATGCCTTTGAAGAGGAACTCAAGCAGGGCTACATAACACTGCCGGGTGGGCATCGCGTGGGATTTGCCGGCAAGGTGCTGCAGGACGGCGCGGGCAAAGTGAGAGGGCTAAAAGACATATCGTCCCTATGTTTGCGCGTGGCGCGCACTGTGCCGGGTTGTGCCGACCGCTTGCTGTCCTCTTTGCTCGACCCAGGGGGGGTGCCCTACCACACCTTACTAGTTTCTCCACCACAAGGTGGCAAGACAACAATGCTGCGGGATATTGTGCGGCAAGTGAGCGATGGCGGCCAGCGCGTGTGTGTGGTAGATGAACGCTCAGAAATCGCTGGCTGCTACCAAGGAAGGCCGCAGTTAGATGTGGGTAGGAGGACTGATGTTCTAGATGCCTGCCCCAAGGCCCAGGGCATGTTGATGGCTCTGCGCGCTCTATCGCCTAATGTACTCGTCACCGACGAAGTAGGGCGCGCCGAAGACGTAGCGGCCATTGAAGAGGCCCTAAATGCCGGGGTACGGGTGCTGGCCACCGCGCATGGTGCCAATTTGGGTGATGTAGCGCGACGCCCACAATTAGCGCCGCTCATGGGGAGAAATTTGTTCCAGAGGGTGGTCATCATGAGTACCCGCTGTGGCCCTGGCACTGTTGAGTATGTTGGCGAGCCCTTGTCAGCAGGATGTTAGACCTAAGATTTATCTTAAGCGTGGCCTGCTTTGGCTTGGTTCTTTCTGGCTCGGCCATGATCGGCTTTGGCATCGCCAAAAATTATGCCGATCGTCCTCGGCAGCTGCAGAGCCTTCGCACCGGCGTGGAAATGCTGCTGACTGAGATCGTCTATGCGGCTACACCATTGTCTGAAGCCTTAAGCGGGGTGGGCAAAACGCAGGCCCAACCTATCGCCGAGTTTTTTGCCGGGGTGGGTACTGGCATTTCTGAGATGATGACCGTAAATGAGGCCTGGGCCAGGGGGCTAGAAGGCCTGCAGTTTTCTTCGGCCTTACTACTGCCTGATCTCGAAGTGCTGCGTTCCCTAGGGGAGGTCCTCGGCGTGAGCAGTAGAGAAGACCAAGAGCGACACTTGCTCTTAGCCTGCCAGCGGCTGCACGCCCTGCATGTAGCCGCAACAGATGAAGCCAGCCGCAATGTGCGCATGTGGCGGTATCTTGGGTTTCTCATTGGGGTGGTCGTCGTTATCATCATCTTGTAGTGGGGGGGTCCTATATGGAGATGAACTTTAGAGACATGATGCAAATGACAGCCTTTTTGCTAGCTTTAGGGATTATCTATAATCTGCTCTACAATTGGGACCGCAAAGAGTCAGCAGGGCTGGTGATGATAACGGGCGTAGTAATGGTTCTCACCTACTTGGTGTACCAGGTGGTGGCCCTGTTTCGGGCCATACAAACACTGATGCACTTCTAAAATGGGTATCTTTCATTTTGTGATTTTAGCGGTGGCAGTGTCGATGGCGACCTTGATCTTAAAACAGTTCCGACCTGAACTAGGACTAGTCCTCGTAGTGGTGGCCTCGGTGGCGCTGATGATGACACTACTAAGTCGCATGGCGGTGGTCATGGCGCTAGTTGAAGAAGTAGCGCAAAGGGCGGATATTGGGAGCCTACATCTTAACACAATTTTTAGGATTATGGGGGTTGCCTTTGTGGCTGAATTTGGAGCTATGCTCTGCAAAGATGCCGGCGAGAACGCTCTCTCCGCCAAGGTGGAGCTGGCCGGCAAGCTGATTATCCTTGGTCTGTCGGTACCCTTGGTGCTAGTGATACTAGAGACTTTGTTGCGGCTGATTCCCTGAGGTAGAAATGAGACGGATAAAGATACTTTTAGGCGTCGTGTTGACCTTGCTACTACTACTGTGCCTAGCTCCACAGGCCCACGGCTCGGAGCAAGCAGGTGGGCTAGAACTTGACGCCGTACTCAATCAACAACTGCGTGAACTCAATTTGCACTCTTTCGAAGAGGTGCTGCGCGATGTGGAAGAAGAGTATGCGGGGTTTGTTCCTGAGCTTACTATAGAGGGTCTGACTTTGGGCTTGGGGGGCAGTGGGGGGCTGAACCCGCGCCAAGTGCTTATCAACTTAAGCCGTTTTGCATTGGGGGAAGTATCGCGGCAAACTTCTCTTCTCGGGAGGATTATTGTTGTAGCGATGCTCTGCGTGCTGATGAAAAAAATGCAGGACAGTTTTGGGGGCAGCGTCGGCAATGCCGCCTATGGCGTCTGTTTTTTAGTGCTAGTGGGCGTCGTTTTGCAGAGTTTCTCTCTACTGACCCGCGAGGTGATGAATGCGGTAGAGCTTATGATAAGCCTTCTTTATAGCTTGCTACCAGTTCTGTTATCACTCCTAGTGTCGCTAGGTGCCGCAGGTTCGGCGGCGCTCTTTCATCCGCTAGTCGCGGCAACAGCGACGACTGTCAGCACAGTGGTCAGGAATTTAGTGATACCACTTATTTATTTCGCGGGGATTCTCACTTTGCTTAATGCTCTATCCGATAAAGTGCAGGTCAGCAAACTAGCCAGTCTACTAAAAGACTTGAGTATCGCCATTCTCGGCATTTCCTTTACCGTCTTTGTCGGTCTCAGTGTGGTGCAGGGCACGGCTGCTGGTGTGGCCGATGGCATTGCTCTGCGCACGGCGAAATATGCAGTGAAAAACTTTATTCCTGTAGTGGGTGGTTTGTTCGCCGACGTTTTTGAAACGGTGGCCGGGGCTTCGCTGCTCCTTAAGAACGGGATCGGTATAACTGGTCTACTTGCTGTGTTTATCCTGTGCGCTATGCCGGCTCTTAAAGTATTAGTCGTAGTCTTTATTTACCGCCTGGCCGCAGCCATTATCCAGCCCATGGGTGTTACCCCGGTGGCCGAGGCCTTGAGCAATTTGGCAAGCATACTCACCGTGTTGGCAGGGGCGCTCATTACGGTGGGTATCATGTTCTTTATATTGATTACCATCGTTATTGGCGCGGGCAATGCTACGTTATCAATTAGGTGAGGGGCAGAAGCATGATGGAGTTTTTGCGCCTGTGGGTGCAGGATATTGTGGTGTTACTAGTTTTGGCCCTGGTAGTAGATATGGCGCTGCCTAGTGGGCCGCAAAAGCGCTATGTCGATTACGCACTGGGTTTGATGTTGTTGCTGCTTCTTTTGAACCCAGTCAAGCACATTTTAGACAATGAACTGAATGTAGCTGCCATGCTAGCCCAGGCGGAGGCGGAAAGCGACAGGAGGCTTATGGTCCATGAACCACTCTCGGCCCAATCGACCTGGCTGACTTACAGAATGATACTGGAGGACCGTATCTCGGAACTGGCGGCAGAGCATAAGGAGGTAATCACCGCGCAAGCGGAAGTGAGCCTTGAACAAGCAGAGGGGAGCGCTAATTTTGGCCGTCCGACCGCTATTTTGCTGACTATACAGGTGCATGCCAGTGTTTTGCCGGGCGGGGCAGAGGAGGCACACTTAAACAGCGACATCAAGGAGCGACTGGCTGAGGTCTACGGCATAGAACAGGCTCACATAGCCATAGAATTTACCAGATAGGAGTGTTACGACTTGGCAAAGGAATTAAATCGCCCGGCGGCTTGGGAGACTACTTTGGCGGCCTCGCTGTACAAGTTAGCTGAAAATAGAAGGGCACAGATGATCTTGGCCATCATTCTGCTGCTCCTAGCGATAAGGATGTTTATCCCGCCAAGCGCGCCTGCCGACCGGGGAACGGTGAGCACCGAGCAAGTGCTGCCTAGTAAGTGGGCTAGTGTGGAGGAGTACCAACTAAGCCTGGAGCGACAACTAGCTCTCACCCTCTCCCAAATGCAAGGGGTTGGGCAAGTGACAGTGATGCTCACCTTAGGAACCACTTTCGACCAGCAGTTAGCTGTCAATGTACAGCAAACTACGCGCACCACCGAGGAAAGAGATGGGACAGGTGTAAGCAATATGACGAAGGAGAAGATAATGTCTTCTCAACCCGTGATGTCGCGCGTAGGGGGGGGTGAAAGTATTGTGGTCACTACCGAACTTATGCCGCGCATCAAGGGGGTATTGATAGTCGCCACCGGGGCGAAAGATGCTAGGATTCAGGAGTCCTTAATGCGAGCGGCACAAACAATTCTCTCGTTACCCGCGCATAAAGTGCAAGTATTACCAGGAAAATAGGAGGTAGAGAACGATGTTGATCGATAAGAAGATGTTAGCGAAATTTCTTTTGACGGTGGGAGTGGTCGGCGGAGCGATGTACTACACCTTGTCATGGCTTTCACCCCCGCCACGCACAGTCAGCAAACTTGAGCCTCTAGAAGTAGGTGAAGTCCTGCCCGTAGTGGCCCCCGTCACGCCACCCGAACGAGATTTTTTTGCTGAGCACCGTATGGAGAGGGCCCGTGAACGAAGTGAGCGCATAGAGCTGCTGCGTGAGATTGTTAGCAATGTCAATAGCACGCCAGAAGCTCGCAGCAAGGCCCAAATGGAGCTAATAAACATCGGCAGCATCAGGGAAACAGAGATGCAAGTGGAGCGCTTAATCCTCGGGCAGGGTTTTAGCGATACCGTTATCTTTTTTGGCAGTGGCTCAGCAGAGGCCATTGTGCGCGCCCCCTCCCTTACTCAAGTAGAGGCACTTGGCATAGCTGATGTCATTCGCAGTGTAGCCGGAGTGAGGCTACAGAACATTAGGGTGCGCTTCCGCAAATAACGTTGTACCGTCTTTGCAGGTTCTGGTATAATAAGCCCGTAACCTTAGGAGGTGATTTGTCTTGGAGAAAGCTCTCCAACATGGCTCATACGAAGTGGGAACTCTGCGTATAGAGCCTGATGTAGTCGGTGCTATCGCTGGCCTAGCGGCAAGCGAAGTGCCAGGAGTGGCAGGAATGAGTGGTGTCTCGCTCGTAGAGATGCTCCGCAAAAGCAACCTATCCAAGGGTGTCAGGGTGACCATAGGTGAGCGAGAGGCAATTGTAGATTTATACATTGTGCTCGAGTACGGCGTGAAGATTCCTGAAGTGGCACAGCGGGTTCAAGAAAATGTGCGCAACGCCATTGAGACCATGACTAGCCTGCAAGTAGTCGAAGTTAATGTGCACATTCAATCGGTCATTATTCAAGAAGCCAGAGAAGAAGCGCTATCGAGTTAGGCATCGAGAAGGGGGTGCTGTCGGGTGAATATCTTTGATCGCATAATGTTGTCTTTGTACACCCTTGCAGTCGCAGTTGTTACGCTCTTGGTCGTCGGAGCATACCTTAATTTTCCCCCAGGTTGGGGCTATGAGGATCTCGGGCTCCTGCTGACTCGGTGGGAACTGATCCCGGTTGCGATTTACTTCTTCGTTTTTAGCGTGCGTTTCTTAGTGTCAGGCTTGCGCCGAGATCGTCCGTCCAAGGCTGCCATAACCCACCAAGGCGAGCTTGGTGATGTGCGTATTGCTGTGAGTGCTGTGCGCAATTTGGCGCTCCGCACGGCCCAAAATGTCCGCGGTGTGCATACGGCGAAAGCCAGAGTGCAGCTTGGCGAACCGGGCCTGCAAGTTTCTCTTGAGGTGTCGGTGGCGCAGGGTAGCCATATCCCTACTTTGACGACCATCCTCCAAGAAGAGGTCAAGCGCAATTTAGAGGTAAGTACGGGGGTTACCGTCCTTGCCGTCAAAGTGCTAGTGGTGGAAATGTCACCTGCCCCCAAGCATAGGTTGCAGTAGGTGTTGACATGAATAGTGGTTTAAGGCAGTTACTGCTGCTTTACCGGGGCAGACTTATCGGCACTACCCTTGGTATCGTGTTGGCACTGATGTGGATTTTTTTAGGGTTTTGGAGCATGGCCTTTGTCGTGGTCTGCGGAGTGGTTGGCTACTACATCGGCGTGCGGTTTGACGGCGACGAAGATTTTCGCGCGTTCTTAGAGCGTGTGCTGCCGCCCGTTGACTAGAACCACCTGTTTAGAGGTGGTTTTTTCATGGTATATTAAGTTAACACGTCAAACAGGGGAGTGTTTTTTTGAGTAGACGCAACGCAAGGGAGGCGGCCCTACAGTCGCTGTTTCAGTTAGAAGTCGGGCAGATGAGCGCTAAAGACGCCCTTTACTTCGCACTCGAAGTGACGGCACTGCCGGAGAAAGATGAGGCCTATGCCCGCACTGTGGTAGCCATGGCCACTGCAAAATGGGACGAGATTAACGGCCTGATCAGCCAATTTGCCGAAGAATGGTCTTTAGATAGATTGGCACGTGTAGACCGTGCTATTTTGCGACTTTCGATCGCGGAGATGCTCCTTAATGCCCACGATACACCAGTAAGCGTAGTTATCGATGAGGGACTTGAGCTCGCCAAAGAATACAGCACGGAGGAATCTAGTCGCTTTATCCACGGCATTTTGGGCAGTGTAGCGAGTAGTCTTGGCTGGGTACAAACATGAAGTCGGCCGTCCTAGGCATTGACACAAGCAACTACACTACTTCCTTGGCCATGGTGTCGGCTAGCGGCGATGTTCTTGTGGATTCCCGCCAACTCTTGCCTGTCAAGGAAGGCGATGTAGGGCTCAGGCAGACTGACGCCCTATTTTTGCATGTACGTCAGTGGCCAGAGGTATTGCAACAAGGTGAGCTCAGCAGCCTGCAGATTAGCGCGGTGGCTGTAGCCACGCGCCCTACCCCTCAGTCGGGCTCATACATGCCTGTGTTCCTGGCGGGACAGGCCTTTGCCGCCACGGTGGCACGAGTGTTAAATGTGCCCCTCATCGAATTTTCGCATCAGGAAGGGCATATGCGGGCGGCACTACTCCACCACGGTATGATTAGTACCTCTTTTGTAGCCGTGCAAATTTCGGGGGGCACGACAGATGTTTTACAGGCTACTCCGAAGCTAGAGGGGGGCTTCGATATCGCCCTGCTTGCCGAGAGCACTGATTTGCATGCCGGGCAGTTCATCGACCGCGTGGGTGTACATATGGGTTTAGCTTTCCCTTGTGGTAGGGCCATGGACAAACTTGCCGCCGACTATGCCTTGGCGGGTGGCGAGCCACTACCCATACCTTCTGCGGTAAAGGCAGGTTCGATTAGCTTCTCGGGGCCAGCTTCTCATGCCCTGCGTGCGCTAGATAGAGGCCAGGATAAAGGAGCTGTGGCTCTAGGCGTTTTTCGTTGCATCAGTAACTCTTTAGAGAAGGTGCTGCGTGAGCGCGGGGAAGGTAAAGAGAAAGTTCTTCTCTGTGGGGGGGTCGCGGCCAACACACATATTAGGCAGCGCCTGATGGCTCGCCTGCGCCGGCACGAGTTCGTGCTGGCCCCGCCCCATTTAGCGGGGGATAATGCGGTGGGTATAGCGGTTTTGGGTTTAGATAGAATGCGGAGCAGGGGTCATTTGTGTTAAAATCTCAATGAAAGACTGTGAGGGGGTTCGTACATTGGCAAAAGTTATTGATGGCAAGGCGCTAGCCAAGAGTATTCGTGAAGATGTGGCCAGGGAGATCGCCGCGCTAGATTACAAACCAAATTTAGCGGTTGTTTTGGTAGGGAGTGACCCAGCTTCGGCTACCTATGTGGGCATGAAAGAAAAAGCTTGCCATGATGTGGGCATGGCCTCGCATGCCTACCGACTCTCTGCCGACATTTCGCAAGGGGAGTTGATGACTCTCATTGCGCGGCTAAACTCTGACCCTACGGTCAGTGGAATTTTAGTACAAATACCGTTACCGCGCCAACTCGACCAGATGGCGATTTTCGGGGCGATTCGGCGCGACAAAGATGTGGATGGTTTTCATCCCATGAATGTCGGCTTGCTGAACTTAGGGCTGCCTGGCTCGTTAGTGCCATGTACTCCAGCGGGGGTTATGGAGATGCTAAAGTCGATTGACTACAATTTGAAGGGCAAGCATGTGGTCGTCGTAGGGCGCAGCAATGTCGTCGGCAAGCCGATGTCAACCCTCGCCCTGCTGGCCGACGCTACCGTGACCATTTGCCACCGCTACACAGAAAATTTGGCGTTTCATACCCGTCAAGCTGATGTCTTGGTAGTGGCCGTCGGCAAAGTGAACTTGATAACCAAGGATATGGTCAAGCCTGGCGCTGTCGTTATCGACGTGGGCACGAATCGCGTGGGTAAAAGTTTGGTCGGTGACGTAGATTACGAGGGCGTGGCAGAGGTGGCGTCATACATAACGCCTGTCCCAGGCGGCGTAGGTCCGATGACGATCGCCATGTTGCTTAAGAACACCCTTGAGGCGGCAAAAATGCAGCATGCTTGAGGCTATTTCTGTCCATAATTTGACTCGCCTGGTGCGAGAGCTGCTCGAAGGGAGTGCGCTCCTTAAGAACTTCTGGGTGACGGGGGAAGTAAGCAACTTTAAGGCGCATTCCTCCGGGCATTGCTATTTTACGCTAAAGGATGACCAGAGCAGCGTGCGCTGCGTCATGTGGCGGAGCAGGACGCCGAGCCTGCGTTTTCGCCCTACCGATGGCATGAGGGTTATGGCGCGAGGCAGTATTGGCGTCTACGAGCGGGATGGTACTTACCAGTTTTATGCCGATCAGCTAGAGCCTGATGGACTTGGTTCCCTTTATGCCGCCTATGAGCAGTTAAAGGCTAAACTTGAGGCGGAAGGGCTTTTTAGCCCGAGCCGTAAGAGGAAGCTACCCCGCTTTCCGCGTGTGGTGGCCTTGGTCACTTCTCCTACTAGTGCGGCGGTACAGGACATGGTCAAGGTGCTAGGGCGTCGGTGGCCCCTAGCTACAGTTTTAGTGATACCGGTCATTGTGCAAGGAGCTTTAGCTGTGCCCTCCCTTGTCGCTGCCCTCGCCAGTTTGCAAAACTACCCAGATGTAGATGTCGCCATTGTCGGCCGGGGGGGTGGCTCTATAGAGGACCTCTGGGCCTTTAACGATGAGGCTGTGGCCCGGGCGATAGCGAATTGTGTGTGCCCCGTTGTTTCTGCGGTAGGACATGAGACTGATTTCACCATTGCCGATTTCGTGGCCGACCAGAGGGGTGAGACGCCCTCGGCTGCAGCCATGCTGGTGGTGCCCGATATAGATGACCTACTGCGACAAGTAGGAGTCCAGAGCGGCCGCTTGGCGCGGGGTATCGAGAGGAAGCGAGCCTTGTGGCGCCAGCAAATCGACGTTTTATCCTCTCGCTTGGCTTACGCCTCACCTAGGCAGCGCATCACAGAGCACAGAGTAAGGCGCGGAGAACTCGCCCGGCGACTAACGCAGTCGGTGGTGTTTCTCTTGGCTAAGGAACGCAGTCGGATGCGTACAGAAGCCGCTCGCCTACAGGCGCTCAGCCCGCTCAATGTGTTGGCGAGAGGCTACTCGGTAACGCGTAGCTCGTCTGGTAGGGTCATCAGGGCGGAAGCCGATGTAAGCATCGGTGACCATTTAGAAACAACTTTACTGCGAGGCACTATTGTTTCTGTAGTGACAGGGAAAGGAGAATGACGATGACCTTTGAAAAGGCCCTGCAAGAACTAGAGACCATCGTATCTAGATTGGAAAATGGCGAAGTGACCCTAGAACAAGCGCTCGAGATGTACGCGGAGGGTGTGCGACTGCTCGCCATCTGTGAAGCGGCGCTCTCACACGCGGAACAAAAAGTCGAAATTCTGGTCAAGGATGAGCGGAAGCCTTTCCTACCTGAGGTCAGCAGTGAAAACATTTGATCTTAAGCACTACGTTCATTTAGTAAATGAAGCGCTAGAAATATACTTGCCCGGCGAAAAGGAGCACCCTGCCACCATTCATGCCGCCATGCGCTACAGCGTTTTTAGTGGTGGCAAACGTCTCCGTCCGGCCATGGCGATAGCTACATACCAGATGTTTGGCGGCAAGGCCACTAGTATTATGCCGGCAGCCGCGGCCATTGAGTGTATCCACACTTACTCTCTGGTGCACGACGATTTGCCAGCGATGGACGACGACGATTTTAGGCGGGGCAGGGCCAGTTGCCACAAGGTGTATGGCGAAGCGATAGCCATCTTGACAGGAGACGCGCTCTTAACCCTAGCTTTTGAGCTAATGGTCAACCGTTTGCCAGAGTTTCATAGCGCGAGCAAAGTCTTGCAAGCCACAGCAGAATTAGCCCTCGCGGCTGGCACTTATGGTTTGGTAGGGGGGCAGGTAGTAGATATATTATCTGAGAACAAAGAATTGGCCCTTCCCTTGCCTACCTTAGAATACATACACTCTCACAAGACGGGGGCTTTAATCACCGCTGCGGTGAGGATGGGGGCCATTTTGGCAGGCGCTGTTGATAGCGAGCTAGCTCTCTTGACACGCTATGCGGCCCACTTGGGCTTAGGTTTTCAGATTCGCGATGATATTTTAGATGCAACACAGAGTGCCGAAGTTTTGGGTAAGACCGCGGGCAAGGACAGCGCCGCGGGTAAACTGACCTATGTTTCGGTCTTAGGGTTAGCGGGAGCCGAAGAAAAACTAAGAAAGTGCCACGCGGCATGTTATGACGCTCTGAGCTCGCTAGGGGGCAGTGAAATGCTGCGTCAGGCTGCCGATATCTGCTTGACAAAAAACAAATAGGTAGGGAGGCTTGTTATGCCTTGGCTTCAGAATCTGACGTCTAATCCCATATTGTATCGCTCACTTTTGGCCTGGGCCATAGCCCAAGGCCTAAAGGTTGTCGTGGCCTGGTGGAAGTCCGGCTACTTTAGTTGGGAGCGACTTTATGGGGCAGGTGGCATGCCTTCGTCCCATTCGGCCATCACCAGCTCCTTGGTCGCCTCTGTAATTCGTGTAGAGGGCTTCGCCAGCTCCTACACCGCGGTTGCCCTCATTTTTGCCTTCATAGTGATGTATGACGCCACAGGTGTCCGTCAAGCCGCCGGCAAACATGCGGAGGCCTTAAATAAGATCATCATTCAATCGCGCTTGAACGGTCATGTCTCCGAAATTCCACTTAAAGAATTGTTGGGACACACACCGCTAGAGGTACTAGCTGGGGCGATACTGGGTTTAGTCGTGGGTGGATGGCAGTAGTGCATCAAAGCCGTTCTACAAGGAGGAACCATGGTTTTAGAGAGGATTAGTGGCCCTGAAGATGTGAAACAGCTACGTGGCAGTGAATTGCGCGCTCTGGCCGCGGAACTTAGGCAGGAGATTATTGCCGGTGTGGCTAAGACCGGCGGGCACTTGGCATCGAATCTGGGCGTGGTTGAGCTTACCGTGGCCTTACATAGAGAGTTTTCGACGCCGCAAGACTTATTGGTATGGGATGTAGGGCATCAAACTTATGCCCATAAATTGCTCACGGGGAGAAGGCAACAATTTGCTACCCTACGTCAAGAGGGTGGGTTGAGTGGTTTCCCTAAGCGGAGTGAGAGTTGTCACGATGCCTTTGATACTGGCCACAGCACAACTTCTATTTCTGCTTCCTTAGGCTTGGCTGAGGCGAAGCGCATGAAGGGCGAAGTAGCCCATGTAGTGGCCATCATAGGGGATGGCGCTTTGACGGGTGGAATGGCCTGGGAGTCTATTAACCATGCCGCGCACCTCAACAAGCCTCTCATTGTCATTTTAAATGACAATGAAATGTCCATTGCCCCAAATGTGGGCTCCATTTCTAAGTACCTCGCCGCACTCCGCACCCTGCCTTTTTATCAGAGGACAAAAAGAGAAGTGCAGGGAGTGCTCAAGGGCATACCTCGTGTCGGTTCCCTGCTGGCTTCACTTATCCTGCGTGCTAAGAGCAGCTTAAAGTACCTTGTCGTGCGAGGCATGGTCTTTGAAGAGCTCGGCTTTACCTACCTTGGCCCTGTGGATGGCCACAACATAGCCGATTTGCGGGCAGCTTTGCGACAGGCCAAGCAGATCGGAAGTCCCGTTCTCTTGCATTGTGTTACAAAAAAAGGCAGGGGCTACGCGCCTGCCGAAAGTCGTCCGGAACAATTTCATGGCGTGGGGCCCTTTGATATCGCCACGGGGGCTCGTCTCACGAACGGCGGACAAAAAAGTTTTACCGAGCTCTTTGGTGAAACCATCTGCCTTAAGGCGTCAGCCGACAGCCGCATTGTAGCCATTACGGCTGCCATGCAAGAGGGCACTGGTCTAGGTAAATTTTCTACGAGGTATCCTGCTCGTCTTTATGACGTGGGTATTGCTGAGCAACATGCTGTGACCTTTGCCGCAGGGCTAGCAGCAGGGGGAGCCAAGCCTATCGTGGCCATTTACTCCTCTTTTTTGCAGCGCGCTTACGATCAAGTGCTGCATGATGTCAGCCTACAAAAGTTGCCGGTAGTTTTCTGTCTGGACCGGGCTGGCGTGGTAGGCGAAGATGGCGAAACTCACCATGGCATTTATGATTTGTCTTACTTGCGTACCATACCCGGCATGACTATTTTGGCGCCATCCGGAGGCGATGACTTTGCCTACTTACTCGGTGAAGCTCTGCAAGCGCATGGCCCAGTGGCCTTGCGTTACCCGCGGGACGAAGCGGGGCAGTATGGCTTGTCTAGCTCTCTCACCGGCAGTTACCAAGGAGACGAGGGGCCGTTGGTGCTGCTTGTTGGTGTAGGGCCACTAGTCAAGGAGTGTCTCGAGGCCGCTGCAGTCATCAGACAAGGGGGCAGGAAGGTGGGCGTGTACTATGCGCCGCAGGTGTGGCCCTTGCCAACGGAACTAGTCGCCCTCGCCCATCGGACACCCTTGGTAGTAACGGTGGAAGACAATGTATTGCCAGGTGGTTTTGGGGCCTCTTTGCAGGAGGCCTTGGCTGGCTCTGGCTACTTAGGGAGAGTTAGGAGCCTAGGCTTTACAGATGGTTTTGTCGGCCAGGCGTCTCGCGCTCGCTTGCTCGAGCGAGCAGGACTCACTGCTGGTAGCATTGTTGCTTTGGTAGGTCGCCATGCAGATTAAAAAAGTACGTTTAGACGTTTTGTTAGTGTCCAAAGGCTTGGCCGAGACACGCGAAAAAGCGCAGGCTCTCATTGCCGCGGGCTTGGTTTCAGTCGCTGGCGTGCGCCGTGACAAATGTGGTCATGCCTACCCTAAGGAAGCAGAAGTAACCGTTTCCATGCCGCAGAGGTACGTGTCACGCGGTGGTCTTAAACTTGAGAAAGCCATAGCTGCATTTAACATCGACTTTGCCGGCAAGTATGTGCTAGATGTTGGTGCCTCAACGGGGGGATTTACGGACTGCGCCCTGCAGCATGGGGCCAGTGGTGTGATCGCTGTAGACGTGGGCAAGGGGCAGCTCGCTTGGAAATTGCGCGAAGATGCGCGCGTGACAGTTCTTGAAAAGACCAATGTGCGCTACTTAGAAAGGGCAGACCTTCCCTACGTCCCGGCCATGGCCCTGGTTGATGTCTCCTTTATTTCTTTGCGCTTGGTGCTTCCGGTCCTCCACAAGTTGCTTAGTGAGGGTGGAGAGGTCATTGCCCTTATTAAGCCGCAATTTGAGGCCGGCAAAGAGGTTGTGAGCCGGGGAGAAGGGGTAGTAAGGGAAGAAAAAGTACATATCGCTGTGCTAGAAAGTGTTTTGCAGAGTGCTCGAGAACTATCCTGGGGATTGTGTGGCTTGACATTTTCACCTCTTCGTGGGCCAGAAGGCAATATCGAATTTCTCGGCTGGTGGCGGCTTGGCAAAGCAGACCAAGTAGTCGCTGAAGTCGAGAAAGTTGTGCTAGCTGCACATCACTTGTGCTAGCTGCACATCACTTGTGCTAGCTGCACATCACTTGTGCTAGCTGCACACTAAGAGCTACTCTAGCTTGGGGAAATGAGTGGAAAGGAGGAGCGCTACATGGCTATAGGAGTAGTAGGAAATCTCGATAAGCCTTTGACCGAAGGGGTGACTAGGGTCATCGTCGCTGAGTTCGCAGCTAATGAAGGAACATTGATGCTGCCAAACTGTCTTGCCGAGCGTATTGGTATGCCGAGCTTAGGCTTTTCCGATGAAGAGTTAGCCGAGAAATGCTCTGCCATGATTGTTCTAGGTGGGGACGGGACACTGCTATCCTTCGCGCGTAGTTGGCCCTTCTGGGGAATGCCGCTCTTGGGTGTAAACTTGGGAAATTTGGGCTTCTTAACGGAAGTAGAAGAGGCGGATGTGCTGCGGGCAGTGGCTGTACTTAAGCGCGGGGCACATACCATTCAGGAGCGCATGATGCTAAAGGTAGTAGTACATCGTGAGTGCCGCCAGGTGTATGAATCGTTTGTGTTAAATGACTGCGTAGTCACCAAAGGCGCCTTCGCGCGTATGATTCGTCTTGAAGTGCATATAGGCAACAATTTCTTTAAGACTTTTCCCGCTGATGGAGTAATTATCAGCACGCCCACTGGGTCTACGGCCTATTCATTGTCCGCAGGCGGACCAATAGTCGATCCCAGTATGCGACTGATGCTCTTGACACCGATTTGTCCTCATATGTTACAGGCACGCCCCCTGGTGGTGTCGCCCCATGATCGCATTGCCATCCGGGTACATTCTGTACACGAAGATGTAGTCCTGACCCTGGACGGTCAAGAGGGTGTGCGCCTATACCCCAAGGACGAAGTCATCATTGAGAGCGCGGATATCGTCACCCGTCTCATTAAGATTACCCCCCGCAGCTTCTACGATGTGCTGCGCTACAAACTCTAACCCAGCCCCGCTCTAAACAGTCTTCTCCTCTTGATCCTTGTTTCTCGTTTCTTTCTTCCTGCTTCCTGCTTCCTGCCTCCTGTTTCCTGTCTCCTGTTTCTTTCTTCCTGTTTCTTGTTTCTTGCCTCCTGCTTCTTGCCTCTTGCCTCTTGTTTCTCACTTCTCATGCCGGGGGTGGCCTATGCTTGAAAGACTGATTATTCGCAATCTTGCCGTTGTTGAGGGGCTAGACTTAGAACTTCACCCGGGGCTCACTGTTTTGTCGGGGGAAACCGGGGCAGGAAAGTCAATTATAGTGGATGCCCTCAGCTTGCTCCTGGGGGGAAGAGCGTCTAGCGAGATGATTCGCTCGGGGGCGGACAAGGCTTTTGTGCAGGGAGTTTTTTCTATCTCTGCGCCTGCCGCACTGCAACTGCTCGCTGAATTTGGTATTGAGGACGCCCTTGGTGAAAGTGCCACGCGGGAGACTATCATCACCCGCGAAATTAGCGCGGCGAAGTCCGTCTGTCGCGTCAATGGCCGTATCGTCACCCAAGCGACGCTTAAAGCTCTGGGAGACCACCTAGCCGATATGCATGGTCAACATGAGCATCAATCGCTGTTGCAGCCGTCGCGGCACCTAGGCTTGATAGACCGCTTTGCCGGGGCGGAAGGAGCGGAGCTCCTCGCTAGCTTATCTGTCGAGGCAGAATTGTATCGTCAGTACAAGCGAGAGCTTGGTGAACTGACGAGTGATGAACGGGAGCGCGTGCGACAAAGCGATTTGTTGTCCTATCAGATTGCTGAGATTGCGGCGGCACGCCTGCGGCCAGGCGAAGAAGATGAGCACAAGGCCGAGAGAATGCGGCTCTTAAATTTCGAAAAGCTACATACTGCCGTAGAGCGGTCGTTTATCGACTTGTTCGCGGGGCAAGGGAAGAACAAAGCCGTGGTCGACGTTTTAGGGCGTGCGCAAAATGACTTACGCGAAGCAAGCCGCCATGCCCCAGAGCTTCAGGAAGTAGCAGGCTTGTTAGAACAAGCCTCATACCTAGTTGATGATGCTTGTCGTACGCTAGGCAAATTTAAGGATAACTTGACCTTTGAGCCCGCACGACTGACTAGCATCGAAGAAAGACTTGACGCCATAGGGAAATTGAAACGCAAGTATGGCGATAGCGTGGAACAGATACTGCTGTTCGCGAAAGCCGCGGAGGAGAGTCTGTTGCGACTGCACAATTCTCGCGAGCGGGCTACTGTTTTGCAGGGCAAGCTAAAGAAACATTTCGCGCAATATGAAGCCTTGGCGGCACGTCTGCGAGTTTTGCGGCTGGCCAAGGGCGAACAATTAGCTCAGTCCTGCACAGAAAACCTCCGGGATTTAGGCATGAAGGAGGCTGACCTCCGGGTGGTGATGCGTCCCCAGGAAGCGTCACTGGTCAACGCAGCGGGGACTGAGATGATGGAATTCTTGTTTACGGCCAACCCCGGCGAAGGGTTGAAGCCGCTCGGCAAGATAGCGTCGGGAGGCGAGATCTCGCGCGTGATGTTGGCGCTAAAGGCCGTTTTTAGTGGCTTAGACGACATACCAACCTTGGTTTTTGATGAGATTGACAGTGGCGTGGGCGGTAAGGCGGCGCAAGCTGTGGCCGAGAAAATAGCGAGCGTGAGTAACGGCCGGCAGGTAATCTGCATATCTCATCTAGCACCGATTGCTGCCTTTGCTGATCACCATTTATGTGTGCAAAAAAAGATTCTGGCCGACAAAACTGTTACCGAAGTGCAACATCTCGATATGGAAGGGCGCAGTCGTGAGTTGGCGCGCATGTTGAGTGGAGCAGAAAGTGCTGCCGCCATGACCCATGCCCAAGAATTGCTAGCTATGCGCAAGAGAGTTCGTAAGTAGGCACAGCCGCCCTAAGAGCTTTTCGCCAGAAATTTGTTGTCTGCACTGCCAGCAACAGGTCTGTTATTATGTTAACTAGCGAGGATAGTAGTTTTTCGCCTTGGTTAACTTACAAGCAGACTCGTTTGTTGAAAGGGGTGCAGCCGTGAAAAGGCAAACTCTAAATACCCTACTAGGGTGTATATTTTCAGCCTTAGTGCTCTTGATATCGCTTAGTCCCGAGGCGAGAAGTATCTATGCTCTGCCTCTTGCGCTCCGTGTGACAGAAGGCAGTTCAGTGATGCTGCCAATTAAGCTACCGTTTTCTTTGGGGGTTTCCTTAGATCAAGCTGGGATGCTACGCATTAACGGCACTGAGCTCGGCCTAGAAGCTGTAAATTTTTGTCTCAGCCGACCGCTAGCGCTAGAGCCTGTGGAGCAAGGGACAGTGGAGTTACGCCTTAGCTTGCTTGGGCTAACCTTACGCCGCATTAGTCTCGAAATAGTGCCAGCCATTCATCTGGTGCCAGCTGGACATTCTCTGGGTGTTAGTCTGCACTCTGACGGGCTAATGGTGGTGGGCTTTGCCAATGTTCGTGGGCAGGAGGCAGTTTTGTCGCCTGGGCGAGAAGCGGGCCTGCGCCTAGGCGATCGCATACTGGCTGCTGCGGGAGTTGATCGACCAGATGCCCATACCTTAGGCCAGATAACCGACGAAGTTGGGCGGCAGGGCCAGCAAGTACCTTTAACGGTGGGGCGTGAAGAGGGCAAGGTGGACACAGTAGTGCGCCCCCATTACTGCGTAGAAAGCCGGCAATTCCGACTGGGTATTTTCGTGCGGGAAAGTGCAGTAGGTGTTGGCACACTGACCTTTGTGGACAGGGAATCGATGATGTATGGTGCCCTAGGGCATGTAATCTCAGATGTGGATACCGGCAAGCCAGTGGAGGTAGGCAGCGGAACTGTGGTGCGCGCCACCGTAACCTCCATTGAGTCGGGTACGCGTGGGGTGCCAGGGGAAAAACGCAGTATTTTTGTGGAGGAGCATAACGAAGTGGGCTCCATCACGAAAAACACGCCATTTGGCATTTTTGGGGAGATCTATACTGATATGACGCATGGTAGAGAGCCGGTTGCTATTGCGCTACGGGATCAGGTGCGCGAGGGGCCTGCCTACATCTACACAGTGATCGAAGGGGAGAAAGTTGAGCGCTTCGCCATAGAGCTGCAGCGCGTCTCTCGGCAACAGTTTACCCCAGGTGGGAAGGGCCTAGTAGTTAAAGTTACCGACGAGCGTCTCCTCGCGAAGACAGGGGGCATAGTGCAAGGCATGTCTGGGAGCCCTATCTTACAGGATGGCAAGCTAGTGGGAGCGGTCACACATGTGTTTGTCAACGATCCGAGCCGAGGATACGGGATTTTTGTGGAGTGGATGGTGGGAGAATCCGGGCTATTAGAGCGGAGAGAGGAAGTCGCACCCACCTTCTTTTACAGGCGTCATTGGCGCGCCTCGTAAAGATACAAAAGCACTGGCCTCAGCCGGTGCTTTTTTCTTAATAAAAGTGTGAGATTAGTCGTTTTATTTTGCAGTAATGAATTTTCTGGCAGGAATACTATATTGCCTTGGCGAAATCATTTCGTTAGGTATAGTTGGCTGAATGGGAGGGGACTCTTTTGGGGGACAAAATCAAGGTTCTCATTGTGGATGACAACCGAGACTTTTGCGAGCTGCTGAGTGAATTTTTGTCAAAACGGCCGGAGCTCCAAGTAGTGGGGATGGGGCATAATGGCGACGAAGCCCTGCGTCTAATGCAGAGCTTGAAGCCTCACGTTTGCGTTCTGGACATTATTATGCCGCATCTAGATGGCATAGGGGTGTTAGAGCGCATGGCTGCACTGCCGGAAAAAGATCGCCCGAAGACGATTATGCTTACGGCGATTGGACAGGAACAGATGACAAAAAGGGTCTTAGAATTGGGAGCTAGCTATTATATTTTAAAACCTTTTAATCTCGAAACTCTAGCCGAGCGCATTCAGCAACTGGTCGTGAGCGAGCCACTGCCTCGCATACCTGTCTTCGAGAAGCAGCAAACGCGGCATCTTGAGCAAAAGATTTCGGACTTACTTCATGACCTTGGCGTTCCTGCTAACATAAGGGGTTACCAGTATTTAAGAGAAGCCATTACCTTGGTGACGGGTGAGCTGCAGCTTTTAAACAGTATAACAAAAATACTCTATCCAAAAATCGCCAAGCAGTATGAATCCACGCCTAGCAGAGTGGAAAGAGCTATTCGCCATGCCATCGAGGTAGCCTGGGCGCGGGGTAATGTGGAAGCGATCAACCGGCTCTTTGGCTACACCGTAGACTATCGACGAGGCAAGCCCACAAATTCTGAGTTTATTGCTAAAGTGGCCGACCGCCTGAGGCTCGAAAGGGCGGTCTAGGAGATAATTATACAAGGCGCCAAGATAGGCTGCTCCTTCTGATATTCTCCCCCTCAGTCTGTAAGATGAATTTTTATCTCATCTGTAAAACTGGGGTGGAGAATATCATTTTGGGACAGCCTTTTGTGCTTTTCTAAACACGCAATTTTCTTTTAAAAGGTTTCTTCCACAAGGAGAAGTATTATTATTGATGATAGACTGTGTTGAAAGAGGTGTACTTTTGACCAAGTATGTCTTACTGATTATTAACCCTGGCAGTACTTCAACCAAGGTCGCTCTCTACGAGGGTAGTGAGTGCTACAGACAAGAAAATCTAAGTCATTCGGCGGAGGATTTGGCGCTCTACCCTGAAGTGGTCGCCCAATATCCCTTCAGACTGCAGAAAGTAGAGGAATTCCTCGCCTCTGTTCTCGCTGACTTGGGTGGCGAAGCTAGACTTGATGCCGTGGCTGGTATCGGTGGCTTGTTGCGCCCACTACAAGGCGGGACTTATGTCGTGAATGAGGCTCTAATTCTAGACTTGCAGCAGGGTGTTCAAGGTCAGCACGCTTCAAATTTAGGTGGACTACTTGCGGCAGGCATTGCCAGTCGCTTCGGGGTCGGGGCCTACATTGTGGACCCTGTGGCGGTGGACGAGTTTGAAGATGTTTCTCGCCTTTCCGGGCACCCTTTAATAGTACGTCGTAGTCTGAGTCATGCCTTGAATATTAAGGCTGTAGCGCGCCGTGTCTGTCATGAGCACGGGCAGAGCCTAGCTCTCTGCAATTTTGTGGTAGCCCACTTGGGTGGCGGGATATCGGTGGCGGCACTGCGTGGAGGCCGCATCATCGATGTAAACAATGCCAATGAGATGGGTCCTTTTTCACCTGAGCGCACAGGTTCCTTGCCGGCGGGAGATTTGGCGCGTCTATGTTTTAGCGGCAAATTCACCGCGGCCGAGATGAAGAAACAGATTGCTGGTCAGGGTGGTATGGTGGCTTACTTAGCCACGAATGATGTCCGTGAAGCATATCGTCGGGCAGATCAAGGTGATGCCTTCGCAAAATTGGTAATTTCTGCCATGACCTACCAGATAGGCAAAGAGATAGGCAGCATGGCCGCCGCGCTACAGGGCAGGGTGGATGCCGTCATTCTAACCGGAGGACTTGCGAACTCGCAGCGCTTTGTGCAAGAGATTGCCCAGTATGTTGATTTTATCGCCCCACTTCGTGTCTGCCCGGGTGAGGATGAGATGCTAGCTCTCGCCGAAGGCGTGTGCCGGGTTTTGGACGGAGACGAAGAGGCTAATATATATTAATGGAGGTGTCGATAATTGATTAAGTCATTTACAGAGCTGCTCGCACAAGCTAAGCAAGGTCCGCGACGGAGGGTGGCAGTTGCCGCCGCTGAAGATGTCGAAGTTATCTCTGCACTCTACGCCGCGCAGAGTGCCGGCATAGCCGAGGCCTTTTTAGTGGGAGACGCCGAGAAAATTCGCTCGTTGGCTGCCGAGGCCCATATTTCTTTAAGCGGTATGGAAATCATTGATGTGCCTGACAAGATGTTGGCGGCCAAGGCGGCAGTTAGCCTAGTGCGCGAAGGTCGGGCGCAGATGTTGATGAAAGGACTTATTGGGACGGCTGATATTCTGCGCGCCGTGCTCGACAAAGAACAAGGACTGCGCAGTGGTCGCGTCTTGAGTCATGTGGCCATTATCGAAGTGCCGACTTACCATAAACTCTTGTTTATGAGTGATGGTGGTCAAAATATTGCTCCTGACCTGGCGCAAAAAGCAGAAATACTGCAGAACGCGGTTGATATAGCTCGTGCCCTGGGTGTGGTAAGGCCGAAAGTAGCTCCCTTGGCGGCCGTAGAAGTTGTCAACCCCAAAATGCAGGCCACTGTCGATGCTTACGAGCTGCAGTTGATGGCGCAGCGCGGTGAGCTAAAGGATTGCCTAGTGCATGGTCCCTTGGCGCTCGATGGTGCCATTAGCGCTGAGGCCGCAGAGCACAAGGGCATTAAGTCGCAAGTGGCGGGTGATGTCGATGTCTTGCTTGTGCCAAATATTGAGGTTGGCAATGTACTCTACAAGACTCTTGTGTACCTATCGCGCGCCCGCGTAGCAGGGCTTATCGCTGGTGCCACGGCCCCCATCGTACTGACTTCACGTTCTGATTCACCCGAGTCCAAGCTTTTATCTATTGCCTGTGCAAGCGTTGTTGCGGGGAGGTAGCATTATGACAAAGCATTTCATTTTATCGATTAATCCTGGCTCAACCTCGACTAAGATCGCTCTCTTTGAAAATGACAGCCTGCTTATGGAAGATAACCTCAGCCACTCGAATGAGGACTTAGCGCCTTTTAAGCGCATCGCCGACCAGTATTCATTCCGCCGCCAAGTTATCGTGAATTTCCTCACAGACCGGGGTTTTGACGTTGCCAAACTATCTGCCGTGGTGGGTAGAGGAGGCTTGCTTAAGCCCATTGCGTCGGGAACCTATGCGGTAAATGACGCTATGGTGCGCGACTTGCATGCTGCAGAACGGGGGGAGCATGCCAGTAACTTAGGTGGTCTCCTGGCCAAGGACTTAGCAGATGAACTAGGGATTCCTTCTTTTATAGTTGACCCAGTGGTAGTGGACGAATTACAGGACGTAGCGCGGCTGTCTGGCCACCCCGCCATTACACGTCGCAGCATTTTTCACGCGCTTAATCAAAAGGCTGTCGCCAAGCGCTATGCGCGCGCCAAGGGAGTGGACTACAAAGCAATTAATGTCATTGTTGCCCATCTTGGTGGTGGCGTGTCGGTGGGTGCCCACTGTCAGGGTCGTGTCATCGATGTCAACAATGCGCTCGATGGCGATGGACCATTTTCGCCGGAACGTAGCGGCAGCTTGCCTGCGGGTGACTTGGCTAGACTTTGTTACAGTGGCCAGTACACTTTGGAGCAAGTAAAGAAAATGCTCACTGGACAAGGCGGCATGGTGGCCTATCTTGGCACTAATGATGGCCGTGAAGTGACGCGCCGCATGGAAGCTGGTGATGCGCAGGCGGGGTTGGTGTTTAAAGCCTTTGCTTACCAAGTAGCCAAAGAGATTGGCGCGATGGCCGCTGCACTGAAGGGTAAGGTTGACGTGATTATCCTCACCGGAGGTTTAGCCCACAACAGTAAGTACCTTGTCCCCTGGATAAGCGAAGCCGTTTCTTTCATCGCCCCTCTGGAAATTATGCCCGGTGAGGGCGAGATGTCGGCTCTCTGTGAAGGCGCGCTGCGGGTTATCATGGGCCTTGAAGAAGCCCGCGACTATGTCTAGGCTGTGGCAGCACCGCGTGACCATTATCACCGGGGGCTATGGCAGCGGTAAAACAGAAGTTGCCATAAACCTGAGTCTGCGTAAGCGACAGTTTTACGAGGCAGACCCCATCTCCCTGGTTGATCTTGACATAGTAAATCCTTACTTTCGTAGTCGCGACAAAGTAGAGCTGCTAGAGAGGCGTGGGGTGGACGTGGTGGCTCCTGTAGGGGAGTTGCGTCATGCCGATTTGCCCGCGCTTCCGCCAAGTATTGGCGGTCTCCTCAGCGATACCAACAAGCAAGTAGTCCTCGATGTGGGAGGAGACCCTGCGGGAGCGACGGTGTTAGGGCGCTACCGAGATATCCTCAGCGAGACCCCTTACGACATGTTCTTGGTTGTGAACCCACATCGCCCAACTACCAGTACGGTTCCTGCAGTGCTAGAGCTGATGCAGGCCCTAGAGCACAAGGCGCGGCTTAAAATCACCGCCTTCTGCAATAACACCAATCTTATGGGACTGACCGTACCCGAGGATGTGGTACGCGGACAGGACTTTCTGCACGAGTTAGAAGTAAGAACGGGGCTTTCGACTGCCTTTGTCAGCTGCAAGGCTGAAATTGCGCCTAGAGTAAGTTCTTTGTTGCCAAACCACACTATTTTACCACTCGAATTGCATATGCTACCTCCATGGGTTAGTGGAGGATAACTATGAGGGAAACTATGAGGGGAGGTTTATTCATGGCCCAAGTTGTTTTTAACGAAGAGAGATGTAAAGGATGCGAGCTGTGTACCATTGTCTGTCCGGTCAAGATAGTAATTATGCAGGAAAAGTACAACAAGCGAGGTTTTAGTCCTGCCGGGGTAAGTGACATGTCCAAGTGTATTGGGTGCGCGGCTTGTGCCCGCATCTGTCCCGATGTAGTCATTACGGTTCAAAAGTAGGAGGGTGAAGTATGGGTCAACGTGTCTTGATGAAGGGTAATGAAGCCATTGCCGAAGCGGCTATAAAAGCGGGTTGCCTTTTTTTCTTCGGGTATCCGATTACCCCCCAGAACGAGCTGCCTGAATATATGTCGCGCCGCATGCCAGAGGTAGGAGGCACCTTTGTGCAGGCGGAGAGCGAAGTGGCGGCCATAAACATGGTGTATGGGGCGGCTGGCGCTGGGGCGAGAGTGATGACCTCCTCTTCTAGCCCAGGAATCAGTTTGAAACAAGAGGGAATCTCCTACATGGCAGGGGCTGAACTGCCCGCTGTTATCGTCAATATCGTGCGCGGCGGCCCTGGTCTGGGCAGTATCCAGCCCGGGCAGGGAGATTATTTTCAGTCTGTAAAGGGCGGCGGGCATGGTGACTACAAACTGGTGGTCTTGGCTCCCGCTAATTTGCAGGAAGCTGTCGATTTAGTAACAGAAGCCTTCGATATCGCCGATCAGTACCGCAACCCCGTCCTCATTCTGGGGGATGGCCTACTGGGCCAGATGATGGAACCGGTAGAATTTAGGCCCCTGCCTGAGCGCAGTTTGCCGCCTAAAGACTGGGCGACGAATGGTTTGCGCAACCATAGAGGGCATAAAAATGTAGTCAATTCACTGGTGCTGCAGGCGGTTGGTTTGGAAGCGCACAATGTGCACCTGCAAGCCAAGTATGCTCGTATCAAGGACGCTGAGCAAAAGGCGGAGCTACTCTACTGTGATGACGCCGAGGTCGTGGTTGTCGCTTATGGCTCGACGGCGCGTATAGCGAAGACCGCCATCCTAGAATTGCGTGAAAAAGGGCATAAAGTTGGCTTACTCAGGCCCATTACCCTATGGCCGTTCCCAGAAAATGCTTTCAACGCGATTATACCCACCGTCAAGACTTTCTTGTGCCTGGAGATGAGTGCCGGGCAAATGGTCGAAGATGTGCGCTTAGTAATTAACGGCCGGAGGCCTGTGGAGTTTTACGGACGCATGGGGGGCATTGTCCCTACTCCAGAAGAGATTGCGGCCCGAATCCTTGAGAGCATGGGGGTGACTAGTAATGGCTAAAGTGTTTGGCTATCCTGATTCTCTCACCGATATGCCGACCCACTACTGTCCAGGATGCACGCATGGCATTATTCATCGTCTTATTGCCGAAGTTATCGACGAGCTAGGTATAGTCGATAGAACGGTAGGAGTAGCTCCGGTTGGCTGCGCAGTCTTGGCCTACAACTACTTCACTTGTGATATGCAAGAGGCCGCGCACGGCAGGGCTCCTGCTGTGGCGACTGGTATCAAGCGTGTTATTCCCGATGGCATTGTCTTTACCTATCAAGGGGACGGAGACTTGGCATCCATAGGTTGTGCGGAGATAGTGCATGCCGCTGCCCGGGGTGAGCAAATTACTACCGTATTCGTTAACAATGGCATCTATGGCATGACGGGTGGACAAATGGCGCCCACCACTCTCCCCGGTGATAAAACTTCGACTTCTCCTTACGGCCGCGACACTATTAAGCAAGGTTTTCCGATTAGAGTCTCGGAGATGTTGGCGACCCTAGATGGTCCGGCTTACATCGCCAGGGTGTCAGTGCACAATGTGGCGCATATCGTGAAGGCTAAACGTGCCATTAAGAAGGCCTTTGAGTACCAAGTGGCCGGTAAAGGCTTTACTCTAGTTGAGGTTCTCTCTACTTGCCCTACGAACTGGGGTCTCACGCCGAAAGAATCGCTCGACAAGGTGCAGCGCGACATGATGCCTTACTACCCCTTGGGCGAGTACAAAGACATCGAGGCAGGTGAGAAGAAGTGACTTTAGACGTTATTATGGCGGGTTTTGGTGGACAAGGTGTCATGCTCATGGGGCAACTTTTGACCTATGCGGGCATGGTTCTGGGGAAACAAGTCTCCTGGATGCCCTCTTACGGGCCAGAAATGCGGGGTGGCACTGCTAATTGCACCGTGATTGTCTCCGATGAAGAAATTGGGTCTCCGGTAGTGACGCGTCCCGATGTGGTGATTGCCCTCAACTTGCCTTCTCTCGATAAATTTGAAGAAGTGGTTGAAGTCGGCGGAGTGCTCATCTACAATAGCTCTCTAATCAAGCGCCGGCCCACTCGCACTGATATTCGCGTTATAGAGATTGCGGCGAATGACATCGCGGCAGAGCTTGGTAACCCTCGCGTAGCTAACATGGTGGCCCTTGGCGCCTTGCTCGAAGCGACCCGTGTAGTTAGTGACGAGAGTATGGAACAGGCTCTTAGGAAAGCGCTCCCCGCCCACAGGCAAGACATGCTACCCCTCAATATGCAAGCCATTAGCCGGGGTCGTGCCGCGGTGAACCTAACTCTCGTCTAGAGGACCCTACAACACCGCACTACAAAACCTCCCCGTCTACCATAGGGGGAGGTTTTTGTAGCATCAGATTTCACCCTTGCCCCCGAGTAGGACTTATGAAAGTAGGACGCCCCGCATAGCATATAGAGCTAATGTAATGGGGGAGGGCTATGGTGTAGTGAAGACGGATGTTTTTCTAGAGCACTTGCGGGAGCGCTGGCTGGCCTTTACTTTATCTGTGGCCATGTTTGTCATCGGCACGATAAGCGGAGCCATCACGATTACCGCCGTCACTTTTCACCAGAGACAGGACTTAATTCGCTACATCAACACTTACTTTGACAGCATCATGGTGGGGACTCTTGAAGCTCCGCCTTGGCAAAGTGTTTTGTGGGCAAACTTTCAAGTAGTGGCGATGGTGTGGCTTTGTGGTCTGTTGGTCTTTGGTGTACCTGCGATTCTTATCTTGTTGCTTATGCGCGGCTTTATCATTGGCTTCAGCGTGGGTTTTCTAGTAGAGGAGTTTGGACTACGGGGCTTCTTCTTTGCGCTCTCGTCCATTATTCCCCACAATCTTCTGGCCGTACCCGCCCTAGTGGGACTAAGCGCACTAAGCATATCTTTTTCCTTGGCAGTCATCTTTGGGGCCAGGTCACGCGCAGTTTTACGTAAAAGTGGCTCACCCATCACCAGATTTGCCCTCCATACCATTCCTTATGTAGGGCTCATGGTGCTAGCTAGCCTAGTAGAGGTCTTTGTCACCCCGGTGTTTATTCGCGCGGCACAGGCACTGTTTTAGAGTTTCCCGTTGTGGTATATTGACTAAGAAAGCAGGGGCAGAATAATTGCCTGGGAAATAGACCCAAAGCGTCATTTTGCGACGTGCTTCGACGCACTTTGTTGTATTTTGTACTGAGGAGTTCTGACATGCGATACCTAAAGACGCTTTTTTGTCTTGTGCTGATAGTTCTTTTGGTGGCTAACACGGCCTCGTCTGTTTCTCTGGTCGCCTCACGAGCAGTACTAGTAGCGCAGGGAGGGTCTGATCTTCTCTTTAATCGGGGAGCTGATGTACGTCACCCACCTGCTAGTATAACCAAGGTCTTGACAGCGATATTGGCGCTAGAGAGAGGTAATCTCGACGCTCAAGTCACCTTTAGCCAGCAGGCCGTGTCTGTGGGGGGCTCTTCGCTGAACGCTAGGGCGGGTGATACCTTCACCCTGCGCGATCTTGTCTATGCCGCCATGTTGATTTCCGCCAATGACGCTAGTAACGCCATAGCGGAACACTTAGCGGGTAGCCTAGGTAGTTTTAACGAGATGATGAATGAGCGCGCCATCGAATTAGGTATGCGAAATTCTCAGTTTCGCAATGCCCACGGCATGCCGGAGCAGGGGCATTTCTCCACCGCAAGGGACCTCGCTCTACTCGGGCTCCACGCCCACACCGTCCCTCTCTTTACAGAGATTGCGGGAACTGAGCGCTATGTTTTAAGTAGCGGCCGGGTGCTACACAACCAGAACCGTCTCCTCGGGGAGTACTGGGGTGTCAAGGGTGGGAAAACTGGTTTTACAGATGAGGCTGGACAATGTCTGCTTCTCATTGCCGAGCGGGGCGGCTTGGTGCTAGTTAGCGTAGTGCTAGGTTCTGAGGGTCGTAATCTTTGGTCGGACTCCGAGGCACTACTCAACTTTGGCTTCAATAATTTTACACGCCAAGTGCTCGTCAGTGCTAGACAAACGCTCGGGCTACTTGAAGTGCCCTTGGCGGGAGAAGTATTGGTGGTGGCCAAGAACGAGCTCTCTCGCGTTGTTCGCACCGCTGTAGTGAGACAAGCCGTGCCGCACATAGATTTAGAGCTGCAGAAGAGTCTGTGGCCACCCCTTAAGCCGGGACAAGTGGTGGGAGAAGCCATCGTCACGGCGGACGGCGCACAACTAGGTAGGGTGGAATTAACCGTTCCCTCCTATGTGCCTCTCTTTACTGCAGCGCGTGTCAGTATAGTCATAGGTGTAATGACGCTATTCTTTGCGGTGGTCAAGTTGAGACGGAGGTGGCGCAGATGAAAGAGCGCATCATTATCCTTTTTGGAGGACGTTCCGCCGAGCACGAAGTTTCTGTGCAATCAGCAAAATCGGTCATCTCTAATCTAGACGAGAGAGAATTCGTGCCGCTTCCCGTTGGTATTACCAAGAGTGGAAGGTGGGTAGCGGGGCTTGACCCGAGAGAAGTCCTCGCCCGTGGCGATAAAGCAGTGCTAGAGCCCCCGACAGAGGAAGCAAGCTCTATCGCCACCATCTTGGCGCAGGGTGATGTGGTTTTCCCGGTGCTGCACGGTCCTTTCGGTGAAGATGGCAAAATGCAGGGTTTACTGGAAATTATGGATATTCCCTATGTCGGGTCGGGGGTGGCAAGTTCGGCGCTAGGAATGGACAAGATCTTCCAAAAAATCATCTACCGTCAAATGGGCCTCCCAGTCGTCGAATTTTTGTGGACTAGCGCTTTTTCTTACGAAAAAAAACCTACGGACTTCCTTCTACGTGTAAAAGAGCAACTAGGTTTTCCGTGCTTTGTCAAGCCTGCTAATATGGGATCAAGTGTCGGTATTAACAAGGCACTCGATGAAGAATCACTCCGCCAGTGTGTTTCTATCGCGCTCCGATACGACCGCAAAGTACTAGTAGAGAAGCTTGCTAAAGGGCGTGAAATTGAATGCAGTGTCATGGGCAATGACGAACCCTGTGCCTCGTTGCCAGGTGAAATTGTGCCCAATGATGACTACTACAGCTACACCGCCAAGTACGAGTCGCCGTCTACACTCTACATACCAGCGGCTTTGACACCACAGCAAGTTGTAGAAGTACAGACTTTAGCTCTCAAGGCCTACGAGGCCTTAGACTGCGCTGGGCTAGCGAGGGTTGACTTCTTCCTCACTGCTCAAGGCCAAATTTACGTGAACGAACTAAACACCATGCCTGGGTTTACTGCTATCTCTATGTATCCTAAAATGTGGGAAGCGTCGGGCGTTTCGTATGCCGCGCTTATCAGTAAGCTAATTCGCCTTGCCCAAGCGAAGTACGCCGAGAAACGCAGGATTTCCGTAAGTCATAGAGAATCATTATAGGCGAAGGTTCGGTCAAAATAATAGGAGGTGTTCTTTTTGAGTCCTAGATTGGCACAGAGGGGCATGGACATACCTGCCTCACCCATACGCAAGCTTGTTCCTTTTGCAGATGCGGCGAAGGAACGGGGCACCAAGGTGTATCATCTAAACATCGGTCAACCAGATATCGAGACCCCGGCACAGATGTGGGACAAAATCAGGCATTTCGACGAAAAGGTGCTCGCCTATGGACCTTCTAATGGTCTGCTCGAGTTCCGCCAAGGCTTGGCTAAGTATTATGCAAATTATGGTGTTCATGTAAAGCCGAGCGAGATTATTGTCACCACTGGCGGTAGTGAGGCTCTGCTCTTTGCCATGCTGGCTACTTGTGATCCGGGGGATGAAGTCCTCGTTCCTGAACCCTTTTACGCCAACTACAATGGTTTTGCTGTGTATGGCACCATCACCATCGTGCCCGTGACTACCTTGGCTGAAGATGGCTTTCGCCTGCCCGCTAAGGAACGTTTTGCCGCGAAGATAACGCCGCGTACCCGTGCCATACTTATCAGTAATCCCGGCAACCCCACGGGCGTGGTCTACACTAAGGCTGAACTAGAGGTGCTGGCAGAATTAGCCATAGAGCATGACCTCTTTATCATCGCCGATGAAGTGTACCGCGAATTCATTTATGACGGAGAAGAGTTCACCAGCATTATGACCATACCTGGTATGGCCGAGCACGCCATTATAGCCGACAGTATCAGCAAGCGTTTTAGCGCTTGTGGTGCTCGTGTGGGCAATATAGTTACCCACAACAAAACACTGCTCGATTCCATGATGCGTTTCGCACAAGCTAGGCTGTGCCCGCCCACTCTCGAACAGTATGGCGCCATAGGTGCTTTAGAGGTTCCTGAATCATACTTTGCGGATGTGCTGGTCGAATATCAAAAGCGCCGCGACATAGTTTACGCGGGCGTGATGAGTATTCCCGGCGCAGTTTGCAAGCAGCCTAAGGGGGCCTTCTATGTCGTGGCCAAGCTACCTATTGATGATGGGGATGCCTTTGCGGAGTGGATGTTAGCAAAGTTTAGTTTAGAGGGAGCAACCACCATGGTGGCCCCTGCCGCTGGTTTTTACGCGACGCCTGGCTTAGGCCGCGATGAAGTGCGCATTGCCTACGTGCTGAATTCTGCTGACTTAGAACGAGCCATGCACATCTTAGCCAAGGGCGTTCTAGCATACAGGCAAGAGAAGGGGCTCTAGCATTTCTCTGTTCTAATACCCCCCCTACGCGCATAAATGTTAACGATAGTTTATGGGGCGAAATAGGGGGGGGAGAGCTCTATGTGGGTTGTAACTTTGGGACCCTTCCGCGGCAAGCGCATGCAGGGTGTGAAGCTTGTGGCTATGGTGATTGCAGTGCTACTGCTGGCTTTGTTGATTTGGCAAATTGCAGGTCTTTTGACCGCACCAGAACCTGTACTGGAGCAGCGTGCTTTAGATGCGGCGCTCGCGGCTGAGGGCCTGCCTGAGGCAGGCTTCCTAGGGAGACTCTTGGCGCATTTGCGACTGTGGTACAGAGAAGGTTTCTGAAACCCCCCCTCACCAGGGGGATTTTCTTCGCCTAGGCCTCCTTGGCCAGAGAGGAATTATTGTGGCGACGACGAATTATAATAGCCATAGACTGTGCAGAGGGAGGATTGGCGTGGAGACATACATTAGGGAATATCTTGACCATATCGGGGTTGAGCAGGGGTTAGCAAAAAACACCTTGGAATCCTATGGGCGAGATCTACGCCAGTTCAAAGATTACATGGTACAAGCCGCCCTAGATTGGCAACAACTAGACCGGCAGCAAATTCGCCTGTATCTAGAACAATTGCGCAATCAAGGAAAGTCTACGGCTACAGTATCACGCTGCCTTTCGTCAATTCGTTCATTTTTTCGCTTTCTTCATCGCGAAGGCAAGCTATCGTACGACCCGGCGGCAGCGCTCGATACGCCCAAGGTGCATAAGCGACTGCCAAAAGTGCTTAACTTGCATGAAGTCGAGAGACTTCTCTTTGAGCCAACTGACGCGACTCCAGCGGGGCTCCGGGACAAGGCCATGTTTGAAGTGCTATATGCCACAGGCATCCGTGTATCAGAGTTGGTATCGCTCCAGATGATCGACGTCAACTTGGAGGTAGGGGTGTTGCGTTGCTTTGGCAAGGGTGACAAAGAACGCATGGTGCCTTTAGGCTCGATAGCTGTAACAGCGCTTAACTCCTACATCGCTAAAGGGCGCCCAAAAATGGTGCAGAGAGCTATAGTCGCCTCCCTTTTTGTTAATCACCATGGGCGACAAATGACTCGGCAAGGTTTTTGGAAGTTATTCAAGAAGCATGCCAAGGAAGCCCAAATACCAGTCAATGTCACCCCTCATACCATGCGCCACTCGTTCGCCACACATCTACTCGAGAACGGCGCTGATCTGAGAGCAGTACAAGAGATGCTTGGTCATGCTGATATCAGCACTACGCAAATTTACACACATGTAACTAAATCACGGCTGCGGGAAGTCTATGACAAGGCTCATCCGCGTGCATAGGAGGCATTTTCGTGCAGAAAAAAATAGTCCTAATCGTGCTAGATAGCCTAGGGATAGGTGCTCTGCCCGATGCGGAGGAGTACGGAGACCTAGGTAGCAATACTTTGAAACACGTCTTGGATGCCAACCCAGAATTGAGTCTGCCTAATCTAGCCAAGCTCGGTCTGGGGCAGGTACTCCCCCACGCCGGGCTACCTTGTTCTCTGCCGCTGCAAGGGTTTTTTGGGCGTGCTATGACACGCTCGCGTGGCAAAGACACCATCACTGGGCACTGGGAAATGGCCGGTCTAGTGCAGGACGAGCCCTTTCTTACCTTTCCCCATGGTTTTCCCGCCTCAGTGGTCGCCGAGTTGACTAAGAGAACTGGCCGGAGCTTTCTCGGCAATGTGGTGGCCTCAGGGACCGAGATTCTGGTAGAGTTAGGGCAGCAACACGTAGAAACTGGTTCGCCCATACTCTATACTTCTGCCGACAGCGTTATGCAAATTGCCGCCCATGAGTCAGTTGTGCCTCTTCTGGAGCTCTACGCAATTTGCCGTACAGCCCGGGAGCTAATGCAAGGTGAAAATCGCGTGGCGAGGATTATTGCTCGCCCCTTCACTGGCACAAATACTTTTAGCAGGACTGTCAATCGCAAAGATTACGCAGTTGCTCCTCCCACGCCCACTCTGCTCGATGTGCTCTCTAACACGGGGTATCCGGTGGTTGGAATTGGTAAGATATGTGATATATACATGGGCCGCGGCGCTACCAACTGCCTTAAGACCGACAACAATGCCGAGGGTATGCAGAAGACAGAGAGAGAATACCTACAGGCGGAAAGTGGACTCATTTTTACAAACCTCGTTGATTACGACATGCTTTACGGTCATCGCAATGACGCTAAGGGTTACGGGCAGGCCTTGCTGGAGTTTGACATCTGGCTAGGTCAGTTCATGGCGCAAATTTCCCCCGGAGACTACCTGTTTATTGTCGCCGACCATGGGTGTGACCCGCTGCACCCCGGCACGGACCATACGCGCGAATATGTGCCGCTCTTAGTGTACAATCCTGCCCTGAGCGAGACATGTGCCCTCGGTGATCGGACAACATTAGCTGACGTGGCGGCAACTATCGCTGACCTGTTCGACTTACCAGAGAGGTTTGCAGGAACCTCATTTAAGGAGATGCTAGTGCAGTAATGATAAGATTTTACGATGTTATAAAGAAAAAAAGAGATGGTATGGCCCTCAGCACCGCGGAAATTGACTTCTTTGTACAGGGGATAGTCGACCATAGTATTCCCGACTACCAGCAGAGTGCGTTTCTCATGGCGGTCTTCTTTCGCGGTATGGACGAGAGAGAGACGGCGGATTTAACTATGGCCATGGTGAGATCGGGCACGCAGATCGAACTCAAGATGCCTAAAGCGGTAGATAAGCACTCTACTGGCGGAGTTGCCGACACCACTACCCTCGTTGTGGCACCAATCGTTGCGGCTTGTGGCGTGCCTGTCGCGAAAATGAGTGGTCGCGGTTTAGGGCACACGGGGGGGACCGTCGATAAACTTGAGAGTATTCCCGGTTTCTCTACGTCGCTGACCATGGAGCAATTTCGCAAGCAAGTCGCGCAGATTGGCCTGTCTATCATCTCAGCTACCGCCGAGGTAGTCCCGGCGGATAAAGTGCTCTATGCTTTGCGCGATGTTACGGCCACCATTGATAGCATTCCGCTCATTGCCAGCTCCATCATGAGCAAGAAATTAGCTGCTGGTGCGACTCACATTGTCCTTGATGTCAAATTTGGACGCGGAGCATTTATGGCCAAGTATAGCGATGCCGAACGCTTGGCGCGGACGATGATTGGTATCGGGACTCGACTCGGGCGCCCTACAGTAGTCCTGTTGACCAGTATGGATGCTCCGCTCGGCAGTAGCATTGGCAATGCCTTAGAGATTAAAGAGGCCCTTGCCATTTTGACTGGGCAAGGAGGTTCAGCTGATCTCTGCCATGTTTCTCTGGCGCTAGCACGTGAGATGATCCTACATTACTACCCTAGTATGACTGTGGACGAGGCCTGGCAAGCAGCCAAGGAGGCTTTGGTTTCGGGACGTGCTCTCGCTAAGTGGAATGAAATGGTGGCAGCGCAAGGAGGCGACTTGAAGCAAGGTTTGCCCCAGGCGAAGTTTTGTGAGAATGTGCGGGCTTCGCGCGGGGGTTACATTCAGTCCATCGACCCCTTGCTGCTAGGGAGCATGTCCGTGGAGATCGGTGCGGGCCGTAGTAAAAAGGGAGACCTCATTGACTACGCTGCTGGTTTTGTTATCGAGGCGCGTGTAGGCGATTATGTGGAGCAAGGAGCGCCCCTCCTGCAAGTTCACTCTAGCAGTCCTGTAACTGCCGAGTTCTTGGCACGACTTGCTGTGGCGTTTACCATAGTTGACCAACAACCAGAGACCTCGGCGTGGCGCATCGAACGTATCGTCTAATCAGTATGTAATTTCTCACGGCAGGGGTATGCTAAGAGAAAAGTGCTGAGGAGGACTACACTTGTCACAGCGGCATATCCTGGCAGTCGTCGCGATTTTGTGTCTCTGTCTTATTCCTATCCCCGTTGTCGAGGCCACAGCCACAAATCGAAGCCTCCCTGCGATGGCGTTGTCGGAGGCCCTCCGGGTTCCACAGGCGCTATTGATGGATATGGGAACGGGCACCATTCTCTTGGCGAAGGACGAGCATCAACAGAGGCCTATTGCCAGTCTGACCAAAATTATGACCAAGCTCTTGGTCTTAGAAGCGATAGAAGCAAATCGCATCACATGGGATGATCAGGTGCGCATTAGTAGCCACGCACGCCAGTACGGAGGCTCGCAAATTTGGCTGGAAGAGGGCGAAGTTCTTACCGTCGAGCAGCTGTTTTTGGCTGTGGCAGTAGTCTCGGCCAATGATGCCGCGGTAGCCCTGTCAGAGTTTATTGCCGGCAGTGAGGTAGGCTTTGTTGCCCTTATGAATGAAAGAGCGCGTGGGCTAGGAATGACCAACACCAATTTTACCAGCGCTTGTGGACTCGACATCGGTCAGCCCTTCTCCTCAGCTTACGATGTAGCTCTGATGACGCGCGCCTTACTTAAGCATGAGAGAGTGCACGACTTTGTCAGTATCAGGGTAACTCACCTCGAACGGGCGCGCGTGCGCAGTATGCTCGCTAATACCAATCGCCATCTCCTGGCCACCTACCCAGGTTATGACGGTCTTAAGACCGGCTGGACAACGAAAGCTGGTTGGTGTTTGTCTGCGACAGCTAAGCGCGGCCAACTGCGTCTAATTGCCATCGTTCTAGGTGGAAACACCCCGGCAGAGCGCAACAGCGATATAGTGCAACTCCTAGATTATGGCTTCGCCACTTACGAGGGGAAGCGCGTCGTGGAAAAGGGCCAAGAAGTAGGCCTCGCTCGGGTACAAAAAGGTCAGACGGAGCAAGTGAAGCTTTATGCTGCAGACTACTTGGATATTATTTTTCCTAAGGGCCAGAAGAGCGCCTGGGAGCAGAAAACCGAATTCTTCGCTGTGGAGGCGCCAGTGGCTGCGGGTCAGATTATGGGTAGACTGACGATCCTTCAGGACGGCAAGGTTGTAAGACAAGTTGACTTAATGGCGGCAGAGAATGTACCTCGCGCTTCGGCCTTTCTTTTCTTTAACCGACTATGGCGCCGCTTACTGCGCTAGCTACAAACTACCGCATCCCCCATTTTGGGGGTTTTTTCTTTGTTGCGGCAGGATTTGTTTGCCAAGGAGAGAATCCCATAGCAAAGGGAGGTTGACGTTAATGGAGATTGATTTGAGATACCGCGGCAATGTCTTAGTGGTGACACTGAAAGGTGAGTTAGACCACCACGCCGCCGACAAACTGCGGCAGCTGGTGGAAAAAGAGCTGGACAAGGAGATAGCCATCCATCTTTTGTTCAATTTGCCCGGTCTTACTTTTATGGATAGCTCTGGCTTAGGCGTCATACTAGGTCGCTACCGGAGGGTTAATGCTGCGGGTGGCAAAGTAGGTGCCTGCTCGTTGCACCCATATATAGAGCGGTTGTACCAAATGGCAGGGCTACCTCGCATTATCCCGGTCTATGAATCCGAAGAGGCGGCGCTCGTTTCACTGAAGAGATAGCTGAGAAATGGGGGAAAAAAAATGGAAAATTGGTTCGAGCTGCGCCTGCCTGCGCTGTCACAAAACGAAAAGTTTGCGCGCACTACAGCTGCTCTTTTTGCTCTTCAGGCGGGTGACTGGTCACTAGTAGAGATAAATGAAATCAAAACGGCAGTGTCAGAAGCGGTGACTAATGCCATTATTCATGGCTACCATGAGTGCTGCGGCGAAATTATAGTAAGTGGCACAGTGGCAGCGGGTGTTGTGGAATTTACTATCTCTGATGCCGGACAGGGCATTGCTGATGTAGAGACAGCCCGTCAACCGTTATTTACAACCAAACCTGAGCACGAACGCAGCGGTCTTGGGTTTACGGTCATGGAGAATTTCATGGATGAGGTAGAGATAGACTCAACACTTGGGCAGGGGACTAAGGTGAAGATGACTAAGTACCTCCTGCGTAAAGTACAATAGAGCCGTAATGAGCACGATAAACGCCAAGAAGGTAGCCAGTGGTCCCGTGCTGAGCGAAGCTGATACACAAGCACACTTGCGTAGTCTTCGCGCTGGAGATAAGTCAGTTCGTGAGAAAATGCTCCTAGGTCACGCACGTCTCGTGTATTCGCTCGTGACTCGTTTTTTAAACAGTGGACACGATCCCGAAGACCTCTTTCAAATTGGCTGTATCGGCCTCTTGAAGGCCATAGACAGATTTGATCTTAATATCGGGGTGAGATTCTCTACCTATGCCGTTCCCCTGATCATCGGGGAGATTCGCCGCTTTTTGCGCGATGACGGGCCTATAAAAGTGTCGCGTTCTATCAAGGAGACGGCACATCGAGTGCGAAAATGTAGCGAAACATTACGGGCCGAACTGGGTAGGGATGCCCGTCTTAGCGAAATCGCCGCCTCGCTCGAGTTAAATGAAGAAGAGATTGTCTCGGCATTGCTTGCTATGCGCCCCATGGCTTCATTGGAAGAGAAGATATCTTCGTCCGACAGTAACTCTATGTACTTGGTTGACTGTCTTAAACTAGAGGAACCGGTGCAAGAGGCAGTAGTGGAGAACATCGCCCTGCAACAGCTAATGGCCAGTCTGTCGCCCAAGGAACAGCGTATTATTACCGCTAGGTACTTCGAAAACAGGACGCAGTCTCAAGTGGCTAGTGAGCTCGGTGTTAGTCAAGTGCAGATTTCGCGCTTAGAAAAAGCAATTTTAGCTCGCTTGCGCCGGCTCCTCGACTAGCTACATGATTTGATAAGTTGTGGAGATACTAGGTTTGAGCGACCAAGTAAGGTTGCACCCTGACAACCGAGGTGGAAGACATGCGGCTCCGGCGAAAACAGATGTACGTGGTTGCTCTGGCAGCAATGCTCACAATTGTTGCTTGGTCGTGGTGGTACCTCTCTGTGCGCCAAGATGATAGGAGACCCCATGGCGCAACGATGGTCAGGCTACAGCTGACAAATGAGGAGGTGCGACATGGCGCAAGTGGTAAAAGTTCTTGAGTTGGTGGGTGACTCCACCCGTGGTTGGCAAGAGGCAATTGAAAACGCAGTGCAGGAGGCCGCACGCACCGTCGACAATATTACCGGAGTAGAAGTCTACAATATGACTGGCAATGTGGAGAGAGGACACATAGTGGAATATAAAGCCAATGTGAAAGTGGCTTTTCTCGTAGAACCACAGCGCTGAAGTGAGGATGTCCCGTTTCGCGGGGCATCTTCTTCTTGTATTATCCTTTTCTCTCTTGTGAACAATAGAGGGGGAGGTGTGACGATGGTTGGCAGCAAGGCTCGTAAAAAACAGTTGCAGCGCAAAGACTACCAGCAACTGAGTGCGCAAAAGAGGTTGAAGATTCCTGTATGGCGGAACACCTTAGTGGCCTTTGTGGTAGGAGGATTAGTTTCGGTGCTTGGTCAAGGACTGATCTTTTTCTATATATGGTTGGGATTTAAGGAGGAGCAGGCGGCGAGTCCGATGGTGGCAACACTGATATTGATTGCCTCTATTTTGACAGGCCTTGGAGTGTGGGATTACCTCGGGCAGTTTGCGGGGGCTGGGGTAGGGGTGCCAGTCACCGGCTTTGCCAATTCCATTGTCTCTTCGGCGATAGAGTTTAAGCGTGAGGGCTACATCTTGGGTGTGGGAGGACGCATGTTTCAGTTGGCTGGGCCGGTTATTGTTTACGGTGCGGTTACAGCCTTCGTTGTGGGACTTATACACGCCTTGGTGCAGTGGTTATGAAGGCGCGGAAGAAAGTCGGTTTGCAGTCTATGGTTTTCTCGCGGCCGGTGGCGATTCTTAGTTCGGCTGCTTGCGTGGGCCCACTCGAAGGGGCAGGTCCCCTGCAGGGGAGCTTTGACGTGGTCTACCCTGACCTGCTAATTGGCGCTAAGAGTTGGGAAGCAGCGGAAACAACTATGATCAAAGAGGCGGTAGAGATCGCACTCGGCAAAGGCAGTTTGTCCACCCAAAGCGTGGACTACTTACTGGCAGGGGACTTGCTCAACCAGTGTATTGCGGCTAACTTCGCGGCTCGCGATCTAGGCATACCCATGCTAGGTTTGTACGGCGCTTGTTCCACCATGGCGGAGTCGGCAGGTCTTGGGGCGGTACTCATTGATGGCGGTTTTGCCCAGTACACGGTGGCAGCTGCTTCTAGTCATAATGCTACTTCTGAACGTCAGTACCGTTATCCAACTGAGTACGGAGGACAACGACCGCCCTACAGCCAGCATACCGTTACTGCGGCTGGGGCGCTACTCCTTAGTAATGGCCTCCACTGCCAAAGTCCCATGCCGCGCATTACGCACTTTACCGTAGGCAAGGTCTGTGATCTAGGTATCAAGGATCCCTTCGACATGGGCTCGGCCATGGCTCCAGCCGCAGCTGACACCTTGCTAAGGCACTTCGCCGATCTGGCTTTAGCGGCGGACCATTACGACCTAGTAGTGACAGGCGACCTAGCCTATGTTGGCCACGCTATCCTTAAAGAACTGCTGCATCAATCCAATTTGGACTTGGGGAGTCGCCTTAACGACTGCGGGCTGATGATTTATGACCGCCATGAACAGCCTGTCTTTGCCGGTGGCTCTGGTTGCGGTTCTAGCGCCGCCGTTCTTTGTGGCTACCTCCTAGACATGCTCAGCTCCTACACCATAAAGCGTCTCTTGTTAGTCGGCACAGGAGCACTGCTTAGCCCTGTTACCTACCAGCAAGGCGAGACCATCCCCTGTGTTGCTCATGCTGTCGCTATAGAAATGTGCCATGACCATTTGGCAGATGAGGAGTTACGATGATATTTCTCTATGCCTTCTTAGTGGGTGGGGCAATCTGTGCTATCGGCCAATTACTCATCGACCTAACCCCGTTGACCCCTGCTCACGTTCTCACGGTCCTAGTTGTCGCTGGGGGCGTCCTCTCTGGCCTTGGAATGTATGGCCCCTTGGTAGAATGGTCGGGGGCAGGTGCGTCAGTCCCCATAACGAGTTTCGGCCATCAATTAGTGCAAGGCGCATTACAAGAAAAGGCCACAGCGGGGCTTTACGGAGTCATGGGTGGGATTTTTGACCTGACTAGTTCGGGAATTACTGCGGCTATAGTCTTTGGTTTCTTCTGTGCCCTTATTTTTGACCCTAAAGGATAGCAGTGCCCTGCGCAATCGCGTTATGTTGGGAACGCGGTTGTGTTTTTCTATGCTATAACCCGACTTTTACAGTTAGCCCGGAAAATTGACTACAAGCAACTGCATGAAGTCCTTGAAGGCGCAGGTTTCTGCGTCTTTTTGTTGGTTGCACTTGATGTTATGCTAAGGATGTGCTAAGCTATTT
>Ga0208101_10011_pt1 | contig 56776 bp, 67 predicted proteins | sample Subbioug_CSW11AC_FD_184823 | JGI IMG/M metagenome (GOLD analysis project Ga0208101, IMG submission 184823) | Serpentinite rock and fluid subsurface biosphere microbial communities from McLaughlin Reserve, California, USA - CR12Aug_CSW11AC (SPAdes) | ecosystem: Environmental > Terrestrial > Deep...
GTCAACCAGCGCATTATGAAAAACATGTCAAAACGCGCCGCGGAAATGCTTAAGGAAGACCTCGACTTTTTGGGCCCCATTCGTTTGCGCGACGTGGAAGAAGCGCAGGCGCGCATCGTGGCTGTTATTCGCAAGCTAGACGAGGCGGGAGAAATAGTCATAGCGCGAGGTGGGGAAGATGCCATCATTGTATAAAAATGCAGTGGTACACGATAACCAGGGGCGCACTATTCCGGTCTCGCATGTAACCATGCCGGCTCCGCAGCTCGACCAAGAGGGGCTCCAAGAGGCCCGCCTCGCCGAATTGCTTAAGGCAGCACGCGAGGAGGATAGGCGCAAACTAGACGAACTGCTGCTCGCCCATAAAGAGGAGCTAAACACCCTGATGGAGGCCGAACGAAAGAGAGTCTACGAAGTAGCTAAGCGGAGTGGCTATGACGCTGGCCTGGCCTTGGCACAAGTTGAGGCCGAGCAGTTGATGGCCGAAGTACGGCACTGCTACCATCAATTAGAAGTTGACCGCAAGGTTTTTGTCGAGTCCTGCCAGCAAGAAATTTCGGCGCTCATACTTGGTGTCACCGAGCATCTCTTGCGGCAGGAATTAACGGCCTCCTCGGCCGCACTGCCTGGACTAGTGGCCTCGGCCATTAGCGAACTCGTGGTGCGCCGACAAGTCGTGGTCTTGGTGCACCCTAGCCGTGTGGCCGAGGTGAACGAGGTTTTCACCCAGTGGCCCTTGCCGCTAGATGGGCAAGCGCTGTTAGTGAGGGGCGACCCTACCCTAGACAAAGCCTCGTTTCGTGCCGAGGACGACTTGGGCGCTGTGCTGGTCGACTTGCCGGTGCTTACGGCTAAGCTCAAGCTAGCACTGACATGAACAATTTTTCTTACGATTTTACCGGTTCTCTCGTGCGCACCAAGGCTAATGTCACTTGGCAGGCCAGAGGCCGCGTGACCGAGGTCGTTGGTCTTACCGTAGAGGCGAGGGGCTTTCGCGCCTCTATCGGCGAACTCTGCCGCATTGGGCAGGGGGAGGAGGCCATCGAGGCCGAGGTAGTCGGCTTTAGTGGGGACAAGCTTTACTTATTTCCGTTTCGTTCTCTTTATGGTATCTCGCCGGGCAGTGTAGTCGAGCCTTTGCGGCAAAAATTGGTTGTGCACTGCGGCGAGCATATGCTCGGCCGGGTGATTGATGGGCTGGGGCGTCCCCTGGCGGGGATAAGTTCTATGCCTTTAGGCCAGGCCTACCCCTTAGACCAAGCGCCGCCTAACCCTATGAGCCGTACGCGTATCGAAGATGTACTCGAGACAGGTGTTAAGGCCATTGATTTATTTCTCACTGCGGGGCATGGGCAGCGCCTGGGGATTTTTGCCGGCAGCGGTGTCGGTAAGAGCACCATCCTCGGCATGATTGCGCGTGGCAGTACCGCCGACTGCAATGTTATCGCCTTAGTGGGGGAGCGCGGCCGCGAAGTGCGCGACTTCCTCGAGAAAGACCTTGGCCCCGAGGGGCTACGACGTTCTGTGGTGGTGGTGGCCACCAGCGACCAGTCGGCACTGCTACGCATCAAGGCGGCGCTTACGGCAACTGCGGTGGCCGAGTACTTTCGCGACCAGGGGAAGAATGTCATGCTCCTTATGGATTCGGTCACGCGTTTTGCCATGTCACAGCGCGAAATCGGCCTCGCCATTGGCGAGCCGCCCACCACGCGCGGCTACCCGCCCTCCGTTTTTGCCCTGCTACCCAAGCTCTTAGAGCGTTCGGGCACCGGCGAGCGCGGCGCCATCACCGCCCTGTACACCGTCTTGGTGGAGGGGGATGACATGAATGAGCCCATTGCAGATACGGTCAGAGGCATTTTAGACGGGCATATCGTGCTGTCGCGCCACTTGGCGGAGCGTAACCACTACCCTTCGATCGATGTGTTGCAGAGTGTGAGCCGTTTGGCGACGGAATTGGCGGCGACAGAACATTTGAAGTTAGTGTCCGAGTGCCGCTCGCTGCTGGCGGTGTACAAGCAGAACGAAGATTTGATTAATATTGGCGCCTACATCAAGGGTTCTAGCCGCGAAATAGACGAGAGTATCGACAAGGCACCCCGCATTATGGCGGTGCTCGCGCAAGGTATTGACGAACGCTACTCGCTCGAGGAAGCATTGTCTGAGCTACGAAAAGTTATGGCGAGGTGAAAGTATGGCAAAGCGCTACCGACTGGCCCAAGTTCTAGAGCTAAAAAAGCAACTGGAGCAACAGCAAATGCTGGTGTTATCTCGCGCCGAAAAAGCGCGGCAAACGCAGGAGCAGCACCTTGATGAACTGGTCACCTGTCTCGAAGGGCAGATTGACTTGTGTCTTTCACCCGAATTTATAGAGCACAGAAGTATGTACTTTGCCTGCAAGCACAGCGAAGTGAAGGCCGCACACGCAGATCTCTGCGAGCTGACCGAGGCGCGCGAGGAAGCTCGCCTAGATCTTGTTTCCGCGGCCATGGAGCGCCGTAAGATTGAGCTTCACCATGAACAATTCGTGGCCACTTTGCGCTACGAGACAGAGGCGCGCGAGCGTGCGCACGCCGATGAAGTGGGGTCGCAAATATACCTGCGGCAAAGGGTGGCAGCGCGATGAGAGTAGAGCCTTTGAAGGTCACTGCAGTCGCGGTCTCCCCATCTTCGCTCACCGAGCTCGGACTCGAGAAGGGCAAGGAGGGTGTTTCGTTTGCGCAAACTTTGGAGAGCGTGGTCGGCCATCTTGCTAAAACTGCCGTCGCCGTGGAGCCAGAAGAGCCACGCGAGACCGCCAGTGCTGCTAGCCTAACCTACTCTCCAGACTATTGTCTGCAAATGATTTTACAAGCAGAACTAGCCGCAGGGGGAGTAAACCCGCTGCCCGCAGTGCCACAAACGCAAGCGCAAGCTACACAAGCTCAAGATGCCTCAGCTGCCATTGTGGAACAGGCCACGCTTACTGTAGTAGAGCCTGCTAAGGGCGAAAGTTACGTAATCGACTCGTTTGCTAATCCTATCGAGCCGTGGCCAAGGGAGGGTGCTCGTTTTATACCACCAGAGTGGCGACGAACGGCCTCGCTTCCGGTAGACACGATTTTGCCGCCTGGCTTAGCCCCTCGCCCGCATACAGAGCTGTCGCTGCCGCAAGTGACGCCGGCAAGCGTAGAGCTGCCTATCGCCTCAGACGTTTTACTGCAGCCCAAGGTGGCAGAGCAAGCTAATTTCTCTGCAGTAGCGAAAAGTGAAACGATACCACTGCCTGCTGAACCAACTCTTTCAGCGCTCCACACGGGCTTTGCGGCGCAGACAGGTACGCCTATGCTTGTGGCCGAGCAAGTACCTTTGGCCAGAGTAGAAGTGCAGAGCGCCCCAGAGGTTTCGCTACACCCCAAGGTGGCAGAGCAAGCTAATTTCTCTGCAGTAGCGAAAAGTGAACCGCTACCACTGCCTGCTGAACCAACTCTTTCAGCGCTCCACACGGGCTTTGCGGCGCAGACAGGTACGCCTATGCTTGTGGCCGAGCAAGTACCTTTGGCCAGAGTAGAAGTGCAGAGCGCCCCAGAGGTTTCGCTACACCCCAAGGTGGCAGAGCAAGCTAATCTCTCTGCAGTAGCGAAAAGTGAACCGCTACCACTGCCCGCTGCCCAGGTGGTCGTAGCACCAAGTAATGATTCTGTCGCGCAACCAAGTGCGCAGGTACCAGTGGCAGAATATGTAGCGTCCGCGCCCGTAGTTCCCGCACCCGTAGTGCCAGCGCGTGAGGGGTTTAGAATAACAAGACCCGCACTACAGACAGCACCTGATACCAATATCTCGGATTTAAGCGGTACTAACGCTGCCACTAGTGCCCCCACCCCGCTCACACCAAGAGAAGTAGTGGCCCCGGCGTTTGTGCAGCGACTGAATATGGAGATTATTTCTTTCGCCGCGCATCCCACCCGCCCCGAGTTGACTCTTGAAATTACTCCGCCTGAATATGGCAAAGTAATCGTCAGCGCGGAAAGAGAAAGGGGAGGGCAGGTCGTAGTGCGCTTGGTAGCCGAGACGCCACAAGCTAAGATGGCGTTAATTGAGCAACTGCCAAAGAGTACGCCAAGCCTAGAGGTGCGGGTGTACACAGCCGATGAATACAGAGAACAACATGAGGCAAAGCACCGCGAACAGAGCCGCGAGCGCCAAGAGCAGCCAGAGAGGCAAGGCAGGCGAGAGGACAGAGTGGAGTTTAAGATATAGGGGGTTTGGCCGTGAAAGTCGAAGCAACAGGGGCACAGGAGCAAGTAAGGCCGTCGACCGCATTGCGACCGGGGGGGGAGCTAGGCAAAGATGCCTTCTTAAAGATTTTGCTCGCCCAAATTCAAAATCAAGACCCACTTAAGCCGACGGATAGCACGGCCATGGTGGCGCAGCTGGCGCAGTTTAGCACTCTAGAGCAACTGCAAAATCTTAATACCAAGCTAGACCAGCTGGTAGAGGGGCAGCTCCTTGGCGACTTTAGTTCCGTTATTGGCAAGACCATCGCCTACTTGGGTGAAAATGATGAGCCTAAAGTCGGTCTAGCTGAGTCGCTGCTCTGGCGCGGCAGAGAGAGCCTGCTACGGATAAATGGAGAACTGGTGCCCTTAAACAGGCTACTAGAAATAGGAGGAGGTAAGTAGGATGTTACGCTCTTTATTTGCGGCCATCTCTGGCATTCGTGGCCAGCAGGCCAAGCTCGATACTATCGGCAACAATATCGCTAATGCCAGTACCACTGGCTTTAAGGCCAGTAGGGTGAGGTTTCAAGACATGCTGAGCCAGACATTGCGTGTGGCTAGCGGGCCTACGAACGGTAGGTCAGGCACTAATCCCTCGCAGGTCGGCCTCGGTATGTCGGTGGCTGGCATAGATACCCTGCACACCCAGGGGTCACTACAGGCCACCGGTCGCCTCACCGACCTCGCCGTGCAGGGCAGCGGCTTCTTTGCCATGTCTGATGGCCAACGCACCCTCTTTACACGGGACGGCGCGTTTTCTATCTCCATGAATAATGAGTTAGTCAACGCCTCGACGGGTATGAAGGTCATGGGCTGGAGCGCTGATGCCACTGGGGCAGTCAATAGCCAGGGGGCCATAGCGCCGCTCTCCATCCCTCTCGGTGCGCAGGTGCTCACCCAGGCGACAACCCGCGTCGACTTTACCGGCAATCTGTCGAGTGAGGCTGTAGGAGCTACCACACACAGCACTACCGCGACTATTTACGATTCCAAGGGAGCTCCACTCGATATCCAGATTACTTTTACGCGCACTGCAGGAGCTAACACGTGGGACTATACAGTGGCTTGGCCGACAGGATTTACCGCACCCGCTGGTATGGTTATCGGTGGTCTGCCAACCGGCACTGCAACCTTCGATACGTTTGGCCGCTTCGTTCCTCCTGTCCCACCTCTAGGTGCTGTCACTGTTACTGTTCCTCAGGCGGAAGATATGTCTTTTAGCCTAGACTTCTCGGCCCTCAGCATGGTGGCTGGCCCGAGCACCGCCCTGGTGCGCTCGCAAGATGGTTTGTTCCCCGGCGAATTAGCCACCTTCAGCATTGGCCGCGATGGCGTTATTACTGGTACTTTTACCAATGGCGCGGTACGCGACTTAGGCCAAATTGCCATTGCCCATTTTGCCTCGCCCGAGGGTTTGATGAAAACCGGTAGCAATCTCTACGAAGCTTCTTCTAGCTCCGGTGAAGCTATTATTGGCGGTGCAGGCATCGATGGGCGCGGCACGGTGGAGACAGGCACGCTCGAAATGTCTAATGTCGACCTCGCCTCAGAGTTTACGGAGATGATAACGACTAGCCGCGCCTTCCAAGCCAATTCACGCGTGGTCACTACATCTGACGAAATGCTCCAGGAACTAATTCAGCTCAAGCGATAGAGGTGTAAAATATGCAGAAATCGGGCCTAATTACTAACATTGGCATACTGGCTGGTATTGTGGCCATTATGCTGGCCATTGTTATGGGTGGAGATGCCTCGCAGTTTATCGATATTCCCTCCGTGCTGATAACAATTGTCGGCTCCTTTTCTGCGCTCTCCATCAACTATGGTTGGGGGGATGTCACCTCGTCTTTCACGGAGATGCGCCAGTTGTTTCGCGAAAAAACGCCTGACCCAGTGGAAACGATTGAGCAGTTTACAGCTCTAGCTACCAGAGCACGCCGCGAAGGGTTGCTCGTCTTAGAGGACGAAATACCCAAGATGGACCCCTTCTTGGGCAAGGGCCTGCAGATGGTCATTGATGGCATGGACAGCAGCGCGGTGACGAGTGTGCTTGAAATTGAGATGTCGCAAGTGGAGTCGCGCCATTCTATGGCCTCTAACTTGCTCGGCACCTGGGCGAACCTCGCGCCGGGCTTCGGTATGATCGGTACATTAATCGGGCTGATTCAAATGTTGGCCGCGCTTGATGACCCCGATGCTATCGGCCCGGCCATGGCAGTCGCCTTGATCACGACGCTTTACGGGGCCATTATGGCGAACTGGGTCTTTACTCCTTTGGCCGGTAAAGTCATGGTCAAAAGCAAGCAAGTGATGCTCTACCGCGAGATGATACTCGAGGGTCTCACTTCACTGCAGGCCGGGGTCAACCCGCGCGTTATCGAGCAGAGGCTGCGCTCCTTTATTGCCCCCCCTAGTCGCAAGGCGGAAATGAAGGGCAAGCAGGCGGCCGCCGATGACTAGACGAAGAAGAGGCGGGTCTACAGTGGCTGCGGCTAGCTGGCTGACGACTTACTCGGACTTAGTGACGCTCTTGCTCTGTTTCTTCGTACTGCTCTACAGTTTTTCGGCCATTGACATTCAGAAGTTTCGCCGCTTTGTGCTCTCCTTCCAGGGGCAGGGTGTTTTAGACGGCGGGGCCGTGCCCGACACGGTGAGCCCCGCACCGGAAGAAGAAGTGGGCGACGTGGCCACTGAATCGGAGGAGCCCTTTTATGAAGAAAGCGGGCGTCTGATGGTACATGTGCAGGAATTTCTCGAGACGCATGCGATCGAGGCCGAGGTGCAGGTATACCAAGAAGTGCAGGGAGTGGTCCTTGAGCTTAAAGATCACCTGCTCTTTGACTCAGGGCGAGCCACGATTCGTGCGGAAGGCATGGGCTTACTTAACACCTTGAGCCTGCTCTTTAATCAATTTCCGAACCAGGTTACGGTGCAGGGCCACACCGACAATGTGCCCATTAGCACAGTGGAATTCCCTACGAACTGGGAGCTTTCTACCTCGCGTGCTACACGTGTGGTGCGTTACTTTGTTGAGGTGCGCGAGTTAAATCCGCACCGTTTCTCGGCTGCAGGATACGGCGAGTTTCAGCCGGTGGACAGTAATGAGACTAGTGAAGGCCGCAGCCGCAACCGCCGCGTTGTTTTTTTGTTACGAGGATTTTAGACTAGCGAGGTAGGTCAGTATGGTTAAGAAAATTATCATTGGCGTTGTAGTAGTGGCACTCTTAGCTGTGGCGGTTCTCTTTGGGCAGCCGCTATTTTCGAGTGTCATGAATATGGTGAGCCCGCCGCCGCGCCTCGTTGTTGCGCCCTCGATTGAGTTTACCGTAAACCTTCTCGACCCCGGCATGCGGCGCTTTCTTCGCCTCCGTATGTCCTTTGAGTACTACGACAACAGCAAGTTGGTAGCCGAGATAAATGAAAGGGATGCGCAAGTGCGCGACACGGTGCTCGCGGTTTTGCGAACCCGGAGCGTTAGTGATCTTGTCACCAACGATAACATTACTAAATTGCGGCAGGATCTTATAGCTGCTCTGAACGACATCTTGGAGCACGGTGACATTGTAAATATTTACTTTGTCGAGTTTGCAATTCAATAGGGGGTTTGGCCTTGCAGGCAGGGGATTTTTTTGGTGTACTTGTGCAGACATTGGCTTCTCTGGGTTTTGTTCTGGGGCTCTTGTTTGTGCTACGCTACTACTTGCTGCGGGGTGTGCGCGGCAGGGTGCTCCGCAGGACCGCACAGCTTAGAGTGCGCGAGCAGGTTATTCTTGGCCCACGCACACGCGTAGTGCTCCTTGACGTCGCCGAGCGAACTTTCTTGGTGGGTTTGAGTGAGCAAGCGTTGACTATGACTGAACTAAAGGATTTTGCTGCACCCCCAGACGAAGTAACGGAACCGGCCAACTCTTCTTTTGCCGCCCACTTGCAGGATGTTCTGACCATGCTACGACAGGGGGGCAAGCGCTAGTGTTGCCGATTCCTCTTTTTGATTTGACGGTGCGCACTCCCGGTTCGCCTGCCGAGGTGGTGGAGAGCGTGCGCCTACTCGTACTACTTACCGTACTAAGCCTGGTGCCGGCCATCATGGTGATGGTCACTTCATTTACACGTACGGTGATTGTGCTTTCGCTAGTGCGTACTGCTGTGGCGGCGCAAAATGTGCCCCCCAACCAAGTGATTATTGGCCTCGCGCTTTTTATTACTTTCTTTACCATGACGCCGACCATTACCGCCCTGAACGATAATGCTCTGACGCCATTTCTTAACGGCGAGATCAATCAGGAAGTGGCGCTAGAAAGGGGAGCGGTGCCCCTGCGCGAATTTATGCTGCAGCACACGCGAGAGGCCGACCTAGCTCTCTTTCTCATGGCGACGGATAGCCCATCCCCGCAGACACCGCAAGATGTGTCGCTTAATGTGCTCATCCCCGCCTTTATGATTAGCGAGCTTAAGACGGCTTTTCAGATGGGTGTCATTCTCTTTATCCCCTTTATGGTCATAGACATGGTGGTTGCCAGCACTCTTCTCTCCATGGGCATGTTTATGCTACCCCCCGTTACCATCTCTCTGCCCTTTAAACTACTGTTGTTTGTTATGGCTGATGGCTGGCACTTAGTCGTCAAATCTCTGATCGAAAGTTTTTAACGATACTACATGAGAAGTGGGGGTTTGTAAGTGACAGAGGGTACGGCGTTACACCTAGCGCGCGAAGCCATTGCGCTCACCATGCTTTTGTCGGGCCCGCTTCTTATTGCTAGCCTCATTGTTGGCTTGCTCATCTCCATCTTTCAAGCGGCGACACAAATTCAAGAGCAGACCCTCACCTTTGTGCCCAAGCTCGTGGCAATTATGTTTACCTTGCTTGTGCTCGGCAGTTGGATGCTTAACACCATGATTTCTTACACAGTCGAGCTGCTATCCACCTTGGGGCAGATGGCGCGATGACTGTTATGGCACCATGGCTGACCTTTCTCTTGATTTTGGGGCGCATTATGTCTATGCTCGTCACGGCACCGCTCTTTGGCCGCCGCGACATACCGCTCATGCCTAAGCTTGGGCTCGGCATGTACATGAGCCTGTTGACCATGACCACGGTAGAGACGTCCTTTAGTGGCAGTAACGCCGCCTTTATACAAGCCTTCTTGGCTGAAGTCGTGGGCGGCTTGGTGGTTGGCTTGCTGGCGTCGTGGCTGCTGTCTAGCTTTACCATGGGGGGGCAGCTGATGGACCAGCAGGCTGGTTTCGGCACCGCCTCGGTGCTTGACCCCGGGACGGCAACGACGGTCACCCTCATCGGCAACTTGCTGCTCTATGTGGGCCTTTTGCTTTTTTTGGAGCTCAATGGTCACCATCTGCTCATTATGGGACTAATGCGTAGCTTTGCGGTCGTGCCTGCCGGTAACCTAGGCTTGCCGCTCTCCCTCACTGAATGGGCGGTACGCACTCTGACCATTTCTACGGTTCTGTTTTTACGCTTGGCCATGCCTCTACTCGCGGTCATTGTCATCACCGACATTGCTCTGGGTATGATTGGGCGAGCCGTGCCGCAACTTAACGTCTTGATGCTCGGCCTGCCCCTTAAGGCGGGTGTCGCCCTGCTTTTGCTCGGGGTATTATCGCCCTTATTTCTGGCTATTGGCCACGAGGTGGTTATGCAGGTCGAGAATAGCATGGGCTTGCTGCTCGGAGGTATGGTTAGATGAGCCCAGAGCAAGGCAATGAGGAACGCACCGAACAAGCGACGCCTAAGCGCCTGAGCGAGGCGCGAGACAAGGGGCAAGTGGCCAAGAGCACGGATCTCATCGGGGCCATGGGTTTCTTTGGTGTTTTTCTGGCCTTTGCCGCGACGGCAGGGGGCTTTGTCAGCCAGACGCTCGCCTACCTTATGCGCTCGCTTTCTACCTTTGGCGACCCTGCCCTGCTACAAGGCGGCTATGGCCAGTTATTTGGCGGGGCACTGACCATGTATGCCAGCCTCGTTTGGCCGGTGCTCTTGGCTGCCCTCGTCATTGGTGTGGCGGCCAACCTAATGCAAGTGGGTTTTATCTGGAGCATGGACCCCATTAAGCCAGAGTTTAGCCGCCTTGACCCCTTAGCTGGGCTCGGACGCATGTTTTCCATGCGAGCTCTGTTTGACCTGATTAAGGCCCTCGTAAAATTACTACTAGTGGGTTGGGCTGCCTACTCGGGGGTGCAAGGGGAGCTAGACAGTTTGCTACAGGTGGGCTTTGCCGAAGGAACAGCCGCCATTGTGCTGGTCGGGCGCGTGCTTTGGACCTTGGCCCTACGCGTGGGCTTGGTATATGTCCTTATCGGCACGGTTGATTTTCTTTACCAACGGTATGAACACAGCAAGAACTTGCGCATGAGCAGGCATGAAGTAAAAGAGGAACACAAGCAAATGGAGGGCGACCCGCAGGTTAGGGCCAAGCAAAAAGAACGCCAACGTCTGCTGGCTACGCGCCGCATGTTTAGCGATATCCCCAAGGCGACGGTGGTCATTACTAACCCCACCCATTTTGCCGTGGCCTTAAAGTACGAAGAGGCCAGTGGGGGTGCTCCGGTCGTCGTGGCTAAGGGCAGCGATTACTTGGCGCAGCGCATTATTGCCGCGGCCAAGGCAGCCAAGGTCCCCATTATGCCGCAGCCGGAAGTAGCTCGCGCCCTGTATGCTAAAGTTGAGCTGGGTCGCGAAATCCCCATTGAGTTGTATCGTCTAGTGGCTGAAGTCTTGGCCGCCGTATTCTCACGCAAAGGAGGTTTGTGATGTTTAAGACGCTTCTTGGCAGTAGTGACATGATCGTGGCCTCCTTAGTTATTGGCATTATTATTATAATTATTGTGCCCCTGGCCCCGTGGGCCTTAGATTTGCTGCTCATTGTTAATATTGCCATTAGCTTGATCGTCTTTCTGACCACCTTCTTTACCACCAATATCCTACAGCTCAGCGTTTTTCCGACCCTGCTCTTGGTGACTACACTTCTGCGCTTAGCGCTTAATATTTCGTCTACGCGTCTTATCCTCGCCGCGGGGGAGGCCGGGGCGGTTATTACAGCCTTCGGCTCCTTTGTTATCGGTGGCAACTACGTGGTAGGTCTGGTCATTTTCATTATCATTACAGTTATTCAATTCGTCGTTATCACCAATGGCGCGGGACGCGTGGCAGAAGTGGCGGCGCGTTTTACTCTCGATGCCATGCCAGGCAAGCAAATGGCGGTGGATGCCGACTTAAACGCGGGGTTAATCAATGATGTGCAGGCGAGAACGCGTCGACGTGAATTGCAGCGAGAGTCGGATTTTTATGGGGCCATGGACGGTGCCAGCAAATTTGTTAAAGGCGACGCCATTGCCGGTATTGTCATCACTTTGATTAATATTTTTGGCGGGCTAGTTATCGGCATGCTGCAACTTGGTATGTCCATCCAAGAGGCCGCCGTAGTGTATGTCATGCTGACGGTGGGCGATGGCTTGGTCAGCCAATTGCCGGCTCTCTTAATCTCCTCTGCCACCGGTGTTTTGGTGACTCGCGCCAATACCGACCATAGTTTTGGCACAGAATTGACCGCCCAACTGTTTTCTATGCCTAAAGTTCTCGGCATGGTGGCTGTGCTCTTGGCAGGTATCGGCCTAGTGCCGGCTCTTCCTGCCACCCCCTTCCTGGCAGTTTCAGGCGCGATTGGGTATGCCGCCTATGTGTTGACGCAAGAGGCACAGGAAAAGGTCAGGACGGCAGCGAAAGCGACCCAGCAAGCGCCGCCAAGACCTAGTGAGCCAGAAAATGTGCTCAATCTAATCTCGACAGAACAACTAGAAGCCGAAATTGGCTTTGGCTTAGTGCGCCTAACCGACGGCAGCAAGGGCGGCGACATGCTCGAGAGATTGGCGGCTCTCCGCCGCCGGGTGATGGCCGAGCAGGGGATCTTTATTCGGCCGATTCGCATCCGCGATAATCTGCAGCTTAAGCCTAATCAGTATGTCTTCAAAGTGCGTGGCAATCAAGTGGCGGAGGGGGAGCTTATGCCAAACCACTACCTAGCCATGGACTACGGCGGAGGCACAGTCGACCTGCCGGGTACGGATACCCTAGAGCCGACCTTTGGTCTGCCCGCGCGTTGGATTGCCCAGTCAGAACGAGAGCGCGCCGAGCTCATGGGACTTACAACTGTTGATGCCACGACCGTGCTTATTACGCACTTGAGCGAGGTGGTGCGACGCTACGCACACGAGCTCTTGGGCCGACAAGAGGTCAAGGAACTGGTCGAAAAAGTTAAGGAACAGAACCCGGCCGTAATTGAGGAACTAACCGCGGAACATGTCACGGTGGGCGAGCTGCAGAAGGTACTACAGGGGCTCTTGCAAGAGGGTGTACCTATTCGCGACCTGGTCACTATTTTAGAGGCAGTAGCGGACAATGTAAGAGTGTCGCGCGATAGTGATGTACTACTTGAGAAAACACGCCAATCTTTAAGCAGAACAATTAGCCAAAATATAGCGACACAAGGTACAATATATGCAGTGACTTTGCACCCACGCACCGAGCAGGGGATGCTAGAGTCCGTCGGAGCGAGCGGCAATGGGCACATACTGCTTGAGCCCGGCAAGCTCAGCACTTTTTTTGATCGCCTAGCCAAGCAGGGTGAAAAGCTGCAGGCACAGGGCAGGCAGCCCGTGGTGCTTTGTCCCTCGCGTTTGCGTCTACCACTCCGCAGGCTTACGGCACGACACTTTCCGCATTTTATTTTTATATCTCCCGGTGAAGTCTCCAGCGGCATGAGTATAGAAACTATAGGCGTGGTAGGTGTGGAATGAAAATAAAAAAAGTCGTAGCTAAAGATATGCAAGTCGCTCTGCACCTACTGCGTAAAGAGCTTGGCCCTGAGGCGGTAATAGTTAGCTCGCGTACCATACGTGAGCCGGGGTTTTGGGGTTTGTTCAAACCCCCGCGCGTTGAGGTCACGGCGGCCGTGGAGCGCATGCCAGAAAAAGAGCCGCATGAGGATTCTTTGCGCGCGGAATTACATGAAATTAGGGCCTTGATACATCAGATTGGCGTGACAGAGCATAAGACCTCGGCGAAGGGCGGCTTAACCCCGAAGTGGGCGGAGCGTTTTAGGGCGGCAGATCTTAGCCCCGAAATCGTTTCTTTACTAAGCGAACAATTAGGGAACGGAGCCGGAGGCAGGGCGGAAGAGGAGAGTCGCGTCTTAGAGCGTCTAGCTAAGTACTTCACCCTGCCGGCGCCTCGCGGCAAGGGTAAGCGTATTTCTGTATTTGTCGGCCCTACGGGCGTGGGCAAGACTACAACCATCGCTAAATTGGCGGCCCGTCGTGCGCTACAAGAGAAAAAGAGAGTTTCTCTAATTACTATCGATACTTTTCGTATCGGGGCGGTGGAGCAGCTTAAGATTTACGGCGATATTATCGGCGTACCGGTGGAAGTAGTTACGTCCCCAAGCGAATTTCGCGAAGTGCTAAAGCTACAGAAGAACAAAGACGACATCTTTGTCGATACCACCGGGCGCTCTGCTAAGAAACCCTTGCAGGTGGGTGAGCTTAAGGCCTACTTCGACGATATACCTGACCTAGACAAGTACTTGGTCGTGAGCGCGACAACGAAGAGTCGTGACTTACTTAGCATCTATCGCGCCTTTTGCGACCTTAATCTTTACGCGGCCATTGTCACCAAGTGTGATGAAACAGAAAGCTTAGGCGGTATTGTCGATCTTTGCTATCGCACTTCGCTTCCTGTGGCCTATGCTGCCAATGGGCAGAATGTGCCGGAGGATATCCGCGTGGCCGACCCCATGGAAATGGCTAAAATGGTCTTGGGGGTGCAGGGTTGATGGCGGACCAAGCCCAGAGCTTGCGCAAGTTAGCGGCCAAGGACCGCACACCGCGCCGTACCAAGGTGATTACCGTGGCCAGCGGCAAAGGCGGCGTCGGCAAAACCAATTTAGTGGTCAACCTAGGTATTGTTTTGGCTCGCCTCGGTAAAGTTACCACGCTGGTGGATGCCGACCTCGGGCTGGCCAATGTCGATGTGGTGCTCGGGCAGTTTTTTGAGTTTGACCTCGAGCATGTTCTCAAGGGGCAAAAGACCCTTGAAGAAGTTATCGGTATCGGACCGCATGGCTTACGCATTGTGCCTTCGGCCTCGGGGGTGCCCGAAATGGCCAATATGGAGAATAAGCAAAGAAGCCGTTTGATTTCGGAGCTGGCCAAGCTCGAGCACACCACGGACTTTCTCTTAATTGATACTGGTGCGGGTATCTCACGTAATGTCTTGGCTTTTGCCAACTTGGCCGATGAGGTGCTTATCGTGGTTACCCCTGAGCCAACCTCTTTGGCAGACGCTTACGGCCTGGTCAAGCTGCTTGTTAAAAGCAAGGCGGTACGAAATATAGCTTTGGTGGTAAACAGGGCGCAGGGTGCGCAAGAGGGGAAGTTAACGGGGGAGCGGTTTTTAGCCTTGGTGGAGCGGTTCTTAAGTTTTAAAATGCGTTTCCTTGGTTATATAGCCGATGACGCCGTAGTCGGGCAAGCGGTTCGTAAGCAGCAGCCCTTTGTCATGGGACACCCCGAGTCTTGGCCAAGTCGGCAAGTTGAGAAAATTGCCAGAGAACTCCTGGGCGAGGTGGCGAGCCCAGAGCCGGAGCGTGGGCTCTTGGCTGGATTGATGAGGCTGTTTGGAGGTCGCTAGATGATTAACCCCTCACTCCATATTGGGCTGCGGCTTGAGCTTACCCGCAAAGACGATTTAAGAGTCTATGTGACGCGAGTGGAAGATATCTCACACCTAGAGTTTGCGGTGGGCGTCCCCTTTGGCTCTACTAGCGCAGAAGTTTTTCATCCCGGCGAGGAAATCTTCTGTTGGTTTGGCGATAAGGAAGATCAAGCCTTGTGGGGTTTTGCCGCGCGCGTGCTGCGCCGTGAAGTGCGTCGCATACCTTTGTACTATATTTCCATGCCAACAAACTTTGAACGCGTGCAGCGGCGCAATTTCTTCCGCTTGCCGACTCTGATTCAGGCTCAGTATCGCTTGCTAGGGGAAAATCACTGGCACAAGGCTTTTGTCATTGATATTAGCGGCGGGGGCGTGCGGCTATCTCACCGCGACCCCTTAGCTCACCTAGATATGGTCCAAGTTACTTTCGCTCTACATAAACCTGACTCTCACTTTCTCTTGCAGGGGCAGGTGATGCGGGTGGAGAGGGTAGATTCAGCCGGAATTCTCATGTATCATACGGGTATAAAATTCATTAACCTGCCGATGAGCACGCAAGACCGACTCGTGGGCTATGTCTTTGCCCGCCTGTCGGAAACAAAACGCTTTAGAGGGGAATGAAAGTGCAAGTCCTAACATCAGTTGAGACCGAGCGCGAAACGCTACTGCTCTCTTTCTTGCCCTTGGTGCGGCGTATTGCCGGTCGCATCTACATCCCTAGCCCAGGTGTTTTAGACAAGGAAGACTTAATATCCCATGGGCTGGTGGGACTTATGGAAGCAGTAGACAAGTATGACCCCTCTCGCGAGATAAGTTTCGAGAGTTATGTGTATCGCCGCGTGCGCGGGGCCATGATTGACGCCATCAGAACCATTAGCTTTAGCCCACGCACCGTCAATGAACGCGTCAAGCAATTTCGCGAAGTAGAGGACAAACTTAGAGCGCAGGGGATGGACATCAGCGATGAACAGGTAGCCAGAGAAATGGGTTTGTCGGTGGCGCAAGTGCGTGAAGTTTTGGGGCATATCGCGTTACGATCCTTAATCTCCCTAAATCGTGTTCTTTACTCGGAGGAGGGCGAGGAAGTACCCGTGCTACAGGCAGTGGGCTCTAGCTCAAGCCCAAACCCCGAGGCAATCCTCGAAGAGGCAGATTTGCAGGCAAAATTAGCCGAGTCGCTAGACAAATTACCAGCCCGCGACCGACAATTGCTCAATCTCTACTATGTGGAGGAGTTAACTCTCAAGGAGATTGCCGCTGTTTTTGGTGTTACAGAGGGCCGTGTGTCGCAGTTACATGCCCGAGCTATAATTAGATTAAGAGAAGTAATGGATTACAGGACATAGGAGGGCGCAAGTGCTGAATTTTGTTTTCTTTATTTTGGGCGGTGTAATCGGTGTACTGACTGCTTACAGCTATTTTAGGCTGAACGATAACCGCGCCCAGTTTAATTTAGTGGCCCTAGAGTCACGGGTGGAGTCGCTTGAGGAGCAATTAGCCTACCTCTCCTTGCGAGCAGAGGAGGACAAAAAAGTCACTACGACCCCTCGCGGCAAGCGCCCGGCGACAAATGTAGGCAACCATCAGCGGATCTTAAATCTCTTGGCTGAGGGCTCTGACCCAGAAACTGTGGCGCGGACCACTAATGTGCCGCTCGGGCAGGTGGAACTTCTTTATCGATTGCATCGGAGGGAGTGAGTAGGATGTTGAGGGGTTTGTACCAGGCGACAGCGGCGATGGTCGTTGCCAAGGCTAAACAAGAAAATATCTCTGGCAATATATCCAATGTAGAGACGGTGGGTTTTAAACGCCAAGTTCTCAGCGAAGAAATCTTTTCGCAGGCCATGCTGATGGCCAATGTCGGAACGAACTCTACCGCACTTGGTGGAGCCACGGCCAGAGCGGCCGTTAGTGAGCCCGAGCTTGATTGGACGCGCGGCCAGGTTACCGCTTCAGACTCGCCCTACCACCTAGCTTTGGTGGGCAGGGGGCTCTTTGCGGTGGAAAGAGACGGAGAAGTTCGTTTTACGCGCGCCGGTGATTTTCGTCTCGATGCTTCTGGTTACATAACCGATGCTTTTGGTGGACGGCTTCTACTAAGCGATGGCAATCCGTTGCGTACTGCGGGTGAGAGTTTTCGCGTGGCGGAAAATGGCGAGGTTTTTCTTAATGATACTTCTGTAGGCTTCGTGCAGGTAGCTGACTTTGCTGAACTAGGCGACCTTACCAAGGACGAAAATGGTCAGTTTATCGCCGCGGGAGCGGCGACACCGGCCGCCGAGGTGCAAATTAAGCAACATCATCTAGAGCTCTCTAATGTGGATCTGGCCAAAGAAATAATGGACATGCTCCTCGTGAGCCGCGTGTTTCAGAGTGCACAGCGCATTGTGTCCGCGTACGATCAGCTTATGGAGCGGACGAGCAATATTGGTAGCGCGAGATAGGAGGATGAGGCCTTGATAGCTGGAATTAAGCGCAGTTTTAGTGGCTTGCTCGCACAGCTTGGTCGACTTTCGGCTACGGGCGCGAACATCGCTAATGCCACTACCCCAGGCTATAAACGCACTGCGGGGACATTTAGCGAGATACTACTAGCGGGTCTGGACCGGGGCAATGTGCCGGTGGTCCCCGGGGAGGAGAGGCAGCTAGCACTCGGCGTAGAATTCCGCAGTGAGATGCTCTTCACACAGGGCGGGCTACTGGCCACCGGTAGACCTTTAGACATCGCCATTGAAGGTAACTCCTGGATTGAGCTGGAGCACGAAGGAGGACGCATTAGCTTTACGCGTGAAGGTTCCTTCACGCAGGACGCCATGGGGCGGCTGGTGCATGGCTCGGGAGGGTGGCTGCCGGGCATCCTGATTCCACCACAGACCTCGGTCATCGATATCGATCATGCCGGAAGAGTCTCGGTGGGGCAAGAAGGCGTGGTGACAGAGGTAGGGCAGGTACGCCTAGTGGCCTTTATTAATCCTAGCGGTCTGTTAAACGAGGGGCAGTCAACTTTTGCGCCGAGCGAGAACTCCGGCCCGGCACAACCCAATGTAGAAGGACGCCTCCACCAAGGATACTTGGAACTTTCTACGGTGTCGTTATCAGATGAAATGACCTCGCTGATCAGGGCGCAGCGGGCCTACCAGGCCAGTAGCCAGGCTGTGCGAACCTTAGATGAGATGTGGGAGAATGTGAATGCTTTGCGCAGGTAGTCGGGAGGATTTATGGGTATGGAGTATCATGTGGGCATTGGGGAGTTACGAGCCGCGCGGGCCCCAAGCACAATTATCACTCGCGGCCTAGGTTCATGTGTCGGTGTCATGTTGTGTGACTTCGGACAAGGTGTTGGGGGTTTAGCACATGTGATGTTGCCCCGTAGCTCAGAATTCACGAGTTTTACTAACCCCTACAAATTCGCAGATCTAGCGCTTCCGGCCTTACTCGAGGAGCTACGAGCCCTAGGTGGGCGAAATTTTAAGGCCAAGCTCGCCGGCGGGGCCAAGATGTTTGCCGCCGCCACCGAACGCGCCGGCTTTGACATCGGTCTGCGCAATGTGGAACAGGTGCGTTTGACTTTGCGTCAACTCGCTATTCCCATAGCCAACGAGGATGTGGGGGGCAGTGTTGGGCGCACGGTTACTCTAGATACTGCTACGGGGGTAGTTAAGGTGAGAACGGTAGGACGAGGGGAGCAGCTGCTATGAGTGAGCAGGTGGCATATGCCAAGTTTAAAGCGCGTCTAAAAAACCAGTATGGACTAGATCTAGACCTGTACAAAGAGGCGCAAATTAGCAGACGACTGCAGGGCTACATGCAGCGCCACCAGCTTAGCGACTATGCCGACCTAGAAAGATATGTGGCCGCAACCGAAAAGGCCTCGCACTTGATTGACTACTTGGACATCAATGTCTCAGAGTTCTTCCGTAACCCCGAGCTCTTTAGCTACCTAGAACAAGAAATTCTCCCGAAGTTAGCGCAGAAAGTCGAGGCCGTTCGCCTTTGGAGCGCGGGTTGCTCGATTGGTGCCGAACCATACTCGCTCGCTATTGCCCTAGCCGAGGCCAAATTTCGTATAGCGCCCCAGATTTGGGCGACTGACCTTGACGCCGGAGCGCTGCAACAGGCCGCTAACGGGCAGTATAGTCTTGGCGATGTACGCAATGTCCCGCCGGAGCGCATAGCCAAGTACTTTGATGTCGCAGGCACTGCGGTGACTATTAAGCCGCAGCTCAAAAAGGGCATAAGTTTTGTAAAACATGACTTACTGCGCGACCCAATTAGAGATAAATTCAGTCTTATCGTTTGTCGGAATGTCGCCATCTACTTCACCGAGGAAGCGAAGACCAGCATGCTGCACCGTTTTGCTGGTGCCCTACATCCGGGCGGGATTCTCTTTACTGGCGCTACGGAGAGTTACATAAATTACCGTGACTTAGGCTTTAAGCGGCTTCACACATGTTTTTATGAGAAAGCAGGTGAGTAGATGCAGAATATCTCGGCGCAACAAATCGATATACTAAATGAAATTGGTAACATCGGCGCGGGTAATGCCGCCACCGCCCTCTCGCAGTTGATGGGCACGATGGTGGACATGTCCCTGCCGTGGACAAAACTTTGCCTCATTGAGGAAGGCTGCGAGCTACTAAGTCGCCCCGATGAGGCTGGTGTAGGCATTCAAATTGCCTTGGAAGGCAAGATTAACGGTTTGACGCTTTTAACCTTCGATGAAGAGAGCGCTTTGTATATTTTAAACGCTTTTGGCGACATGCTGCCTGATAAGAGGCTAGAGAGCGACATGGCTCGCTCCGCCCTCATGGAAGTCGGCAACATTGTCACGGGGTCCTTCGCTACCGCAATTTCAGAATTTCTTAAGACCACCGCCTGGTGTACCCCCCCGCTCCTCATCCATGATTATTTTGACGCTTTTGTTTGTTCCGTAGTGGTAAGTGGTTGCCAAGAGACAGATCATGTATTAGTCTTTAAGACAGAACTTTTTGTGGGCGGCAAGGCTTTGCAGAGCGACCTGGCCTTTATGCCTACCAAGGAATCCTTTCAGTTAATCATGCGCGAGTTAGACGCAACAAGGGGGTAGAAACTATGAGCAAAAGAATTTTAGTGGTAGATGACGCCGCGTTTATGCGTATGATGCTGTCAGACCACCTTACTAAGGCTGGTTTCGAGGTGATTGGGCAGGCAGAAAACGGCGCCGTGGCTGTTGTGAAGTACAAAGAATTACGCCCCGACATGGTCACTATGGACATTACCATGCCTGAAATGGACGGCATTCAAGCCGTTAAAGAGATAAAAAAGTTTGACCCCACCGCCCGCATCGTCATGTGCAGCGCCATGGGCCAGCAGCACATGGTTATGGAGGCCATACAAGCCGGCGCAAGGGACTTTATCGTCAAGCCTTTCGATGTGGCGAGGGTAGTGCAGGCAGTGACCAAGGCCTTGGCATAGGTGCCCCATGAGGGAAGTTCTTAGTCAAGCCGAGATAGATAGTCTCTTAAAGAGTTTGGAACAGGGTGAAGTTGAAGCCCTTGAAGTTCCCAAGGAACAAATCAAGGTGCGTAAGTACGATTTTCGCCGACCCAATCGCTTTTCCAAGAACAACCTGCGCAATTTGTCGCAAATTCATGACAACTTCTCCCGGCAGTTAGCAAACTTTCTGACTGCCTACTTGCGCACTCCTGTGCAGGCCAAGGTAGCTACCGTGGACCAAGTGGCTTTTGAGGACTTTATGGTCTCTTTGCCCAGCAATACCGTGGCTACGGTGTTTTCCATGCAAGAACCAGGCCTAGCATTGTTTGACGCCGGCACAGACCTTATTGTGCCCATGATTGACCTTGTTTGCGGGGGCGCTGGCGACCCCCTGCGCAAGTCGCGCCTCTTGACCGAAATTGAGCTGGCGATTTATCGGCGAGTGTGCATGCATATTTTGGAGCGCTATCAGTCGGTGTGGGTAGATTTCGCCGCTCTCGACTGCAGTATACAGAGTGTGGAGACTAACCCCCGCCTCATCCAGAGTATCGGTCTCGGCGAAATGGTGGCGATTGTTGCGCTTACAGTTACGGTTAACCGCAGCCAAGGAATTATGACCCTTTGTTTGCCATTTCTCGCGCTCGAGTCCATCTTAAACAAGAAGGGGGACGCCATCTCGGCTAGCGACGGCCCCTCCCTCAGTCAACAATGGTCCGCCCGCCAACAGATTCTCAGTGGCGCAGTCCTCGACTTGACGGTCATGCTCGGTGCGAGCGAATTAACGGTGAGAGAGTTTCTCCATCTAAATGCGGGTGATGTCTTTACCGTCAACACTAAGCCGGGTGGTTTCGTGGAGTTAAGTGTAGAAAACAACAAGGCTTTTCTGGCCCAGCCGGGCCTGGTCGGGCGGCAAATGGCGGTGCAAGTAGTGGCGGCACTGGCAGAAGGGAATGATGGGTTTGAGCAATAGATACTTGTCTCAGGCAGAAATTGATGCCATCCTGCACATGGGGGTTGCCAACGAGGCACCTGCTTTAAGCGCCATGGAAGCTGATGCCCTCGGTGAAGTGGGGAACATTTCGATGGGCACCGCCGCCACCACGCTTTCCCAGTTGCTGGGCCAGCGCGTCAGTATCACTACCCCGCGTGTCAGCGTCTCGACTCTAGAGGGTTTGTACGCTCAGTTCACCGTGCCTTATATGGCAATTTCGGTGGACTATATTCAAGGGCTGTCGGGCTTTAGCCTTTTAGTAATTCGTAACACCGACGCCGCCATTATAGCCGACTTAATGATGGGTGGTAGTGGTAGGCCTGAGACAAATGAATTAGACGAGATTAAGGTGAGCGCTGTTTCCGAGGTCATGAACCAGATGATCGGCACTGCCGCCACCTCTATGCATTCTTTGTTTGGTAAAAAAGTAAATATCTCGCCTCCCCAGGTGATCTTGTTTGACCAGCCGCCCAACCCCGAGGCGCAAAGGGAACTACAGGGAGAAACTTTAGTGGTCGTCACCTTTAAGATGGTGATTGGCGCCTTGATCGACAGCGAATTGCTGCAGGTGATGCCCATGCGTAGCGCGCAGCAGATGGTTGAATACCTTATGGGTGGGCAGACCCCTGCGGCAGCTCCCCAAGCGGCAGCCGCAGCGCCACTGCCTGCCGTGACAGAGCCCCCCGCCGCACAACTCGCTGCCCAAGAAGCTCCGCTCGTACAGCGGGCGCAGTTTTCACCATTGCCGCCCGCGCCAAGCTCTATTCCTGGGGCTAGCATTGATCTGATCCTAGATGTGCCTCTCCAGGTGTCGGTGGTCTTAGGTCGCAGCCGCAAAACGATTAAAGACGTCATCACGATGGGCATAGGCAGTGTCGTGGAACTTGATCGCATGGTGGAGGACCCGGTAGATATATTAGTAAACGGTACTCTCATTGCCAAGGGTGAAATTGTGGTCGTGAACGAAAACTTCGGGGTGAGACTGACCAGTATTCTTAGTCAGACGGAGCGCTTAAAAGAGCTCGCCAAGGGGAAGTAAACGGGGAGTAGTCTGACCCGCGCGGGTGACCAGAGAAGCTTGTTTCCATAATATACTGGGAGTCTTCTGACAGGTACAGCGAACACCTCCACGAATTTAACTAGTGGAGGTGTTGTATTGTACAAAAAACTACTTGTCGCAGTCGTCCTGTTGTCCCTCTTGACCACGCTGTTTCCCTTGGGTGCAGCGAGCGAGGCTCCTTTAGGAGCTCGCGCCGCCGAAATCGCGAGAGAAGAAGTGGGTTCCCCCTTTGTGAGGGGTGGAGAAACTCCGCGGGGTTTTGATGCTTCCGGGCTTGTCTACTATGTCTTTGGACAACTCGGCGTCGAGGTGCCGCGGACGGTGGCCGAACAACATTTGTTTGGCGAAGGGGTTAGGCGGAGCGACCTTAGCCCGGGAGACATTGTACTTTTTGCCCATGAGGAGGCGCGCTTTACGGGCATCTTTGTGGGTGGGACTACGGTGGTCTGGGCTAGCAGGAGCCTCGGCCGAGTGCGGACGGCTAATTTGAACGAGGCCGCCATAAGCCGCATGTTTCGAGGCGCACGGCGGATAACGCGTAGTAGCGAGACTAGTATCGCTGACGCAGTGATAGCCACCGCGGAACAATACTTGGGTGTGCCATACCTTTTTGGTGCGGAAGGGCCGACACGCTTTGATTGTTCTGGCTTCACGCAGTGGGTGTTCGCGGCCCATGGAATTAGTTTGCCGCGTACCTCGCGCAGCCAAGCCCTAGTCGGTCGTGCGGTGTCGCGAAATGACCTTGCCAAGGGCGATTTGTTGATTTTTGTGGACACTTGGCGAGAGGGTATCTCACATGTGGGAATCTACATCGGAGAAGGCCGGTTTATTCATACCGTGCCACGAAGTGGAGTTTCTTATGCCAGTCTAGAACAGAGTTACTGGAGTACGCGCCTCCACAGTGCGCGCCGCGTACTACCCTAGTAGTGCTGCGTAGGGCTCCGAAATGAATAACTGGGAAAGGCTGCGTGTAGTACGCAGCTTTTCCTGTTATAATGACCCTAGGCAGGGGGGAGAGTAGTGGAGAGAAGGCGTTTAATGGCCGCATTAGCCCGCGTTCCTGGTATGCGGTATGCGGATATACTTCAGCTCAATTTTGAGGCAGCTAGAGACTTGACGAGCCGCTCGCTCGCGCAAGCGGGCCTGCTTCCGCGCTTGGCTGAGGCTGTGCCGCGGGCCGTGCAGGACTTCGATTACGACAGCTGGGAGGAGCGCAATGCTCGCGCCGGATGCCAAGCACTAGTCATCGGTGAGCCTGCCTACCCAAGTAGCCTGCTCGACCTCTATGCCCCGCCGCTAATCATTTACTGCCGTGGTACACTGGCTAGCCTTAAGCGGGTGGCGGTAGTGGGCACCCGCACAGCGACAGCTTACGGCAGGCAGCTGGTCGAGACTTTTGTGCCGCTCTTAGTTGACAACAATTTTACGGTGGTCAGTGGCTTGGCCAAGGGGATAGACACTTTCGCGCACGAGACGACTCTCAGAATGGGCGGGCATACCATCGCTGTCCTGGGTACGGGTGTAGACAACATGTATCCACGCGAAAATACCAGGCTGGCCTGGCGCATCATAGAGAGTGGGGGGGCGCTCCTCAGTGAGTACCCACCGGGCACCCCGCCGCTACGCCATCACTTCCCTGAGCGCAACCGTCTCATAAGCGGCTTGTCCATGGCTTGCCTAGTGGCCGAGGGAGACCGCAAGAGTGGGGCCTTGATAACAGCACTGCATGCCCTAGAGCAAGGTCGCGAAGTGTTGGCCGTGCCGGGGAACATTTTCAGCCCCCAAAGCAGGGGCCCAAACTATCTCATTAGTCAAGGCGCTACCCCATTGACAGACCCTGCCGTATTGCTGCAAACTCTAGGAGTACAAGAGCAGAGAGGGCAAGAGCGCAGGGCAAGAGAATTGGGGATTCATGCGGGATTGGTGATGCTGGCTCTAGGTAGTGTCGCCTGCTCGGTAGACGACCTCGGTCTCTACACCAAACTAGCCATGCCAGAGCTACTAGCTGCTCTCACCGAATTAGAGCTAGAAGGAACTGTGCTTCGTCTGCCAACTGGGCAGTATATCTGCCAAACCCCGCCCATCTAGCGCCATTTCGGCGCTGTAGTAAGGTTTAATTCACAGGAGCAGAGGTGTTGTGATGGCTGAATACTTAGTTATAGTAGAATCTCCTGCCAAAGCGAAGACAATCGCCAAGTACTTGGGCCGACAGTATACCGTGAAGGCCTCCTTTGGGCATCTGCGGGACTTGCCTAAAAGTCAGCTGGGTGTGGATGTCGACCACGACTTCGCCCCAAAATACATTACCATCCGCGGCAGGGGAGATCTTTTAAAGGAACTTAAGACGGCAGCTCGTAAAGCGACCAAGGTGTACTTGGCCACTGACCCCGACCGGGAAGGTGAGGCCATTTCTTGGCACTTGGCGCAAGCTCTTGAGCTTGATATGACGAAGCCTTGTCGGGTCACTTTTAATGAGATTACGAAGTCGGCTGTGCAAAAGGCTTTTAAGGAACCACGTGACATTGCCGCACTTCTCGTCAGCGCCCAGCAGACTAGGCGCATTTTGGATCGCATTGTGGGCTACAAATTGTCGCCCCTCTTGTGGGCCAAAGTTAAAAAGGGCCTTAGCGCAGGTCGCGTGCAGTCTGTGGCCGTGCGCATCATTGTGGACCGTGACGAAGAAATTGCCGCTTTCATCCCCACAGAGTACTGGAGTCTCATGGCCGAACTCCGGCCAAGTGAGGGCAAAGCTTTTCTGGCTAAGCTTAGTGCCCGCGAGCTACCCGATGAGGCGGCAGTGAAGGCGGTTATGTCAGACCTCTCTCTGGGTACGTTCGTTGTAGAAAGTGTGAAAAAGAGTCAGCGTGAGCGTAAGCCGGCACCTCCCTTCACTACCAGCACCCTGCAGCAAGAGGCCTCGCGCAAGCTGGGCTTCACTGCCAAGCGCACCATGCGTTTGGCGCAAGCTCTCTACGAAGGTATTGAGCTCGGTAAGGAAGGCGCGGTTGGGCTAATCACCTACATGCGCACCGATAGCACTCGACTGAGTGATACCGCTCTAGCCAGCGCTAGTCAGTACATAACTGAACGATTCGGAAAAGAATACCATGAAAGCAGGCAGTTTGCCGGCAAGGGGGGGGCGCAGGATGCGCATGAGGCTGTTCGCCCCACCTATGTGGAGCGCCCTCCTCTCGCGCTTAAAGACTTGCTTAGCCGCGATCACTATAAATTGTACAAACTTATTTTCGAGCGTTTTATCGCTTCGCAAATGGCGCCCGCACTTTATGCGCAAGTGCACGTCGAAGTAGCCGCCAACAAGTACCTGTTTAAAGCGCATGGTTCGCGCATGGTGTTTGCTGGGTTTACGGCCGTGTATAGCGAGAGCCAAGATGAAGCCGATGCCGATGTAGAAAGCGAATTGCCTGAGCTAGTAGCGGGGCAAAGGCTTGCCCTCGGCAAGTTGACGCCGAAGCAGCACTTTACCGAAGCACCGCCTGCCTTTACCGAGGCTAGCCTGATCAAGCTGCTCGAAGAAGAAGGTATTGGCCGCCCTAGCACCTATGCGCCCATTATCGATACCATTGTCGAGCGTGGTTACGTCACTAAAGACAAGAAAAAGTTCATGGCGACCGAGCTCGGCCAAGTCGTAGTGCGCTTACTAAAAGAATACTTCCCTGAAATCGTTGAGGTCGCCTTCACTGCCAAAATGGAGGCGGAGTTAGACTCCATTGAGCATGGCACGGCCACCTCGCAAGAAATTTTGCGGGATTTCTACGCGCCTTTTGCCGTCAAGCTCGCTCATGCCTTTGGGCACATGGAAAAAATTAGCGTTTCAGATGAAGAATCGGATCAAGTTTGCGAACTTTGTGGGCGCCGCATGGTTATCAAGATGGGCAGATTCGGCAAGTTCTTAGCCTGCCCAGGCTTTCCGGAGTGCAAAAATACCAAGCCCTTACTCACGGAGACGGGGGCCATTTGTCCGCTATGTCAGGGGAAGGTCGTACAGAGACGCAGCAAGAAGGGGAGGCTCTTCTACGGCTGCGCAAACTACCCTACCTGTGAGTTTGTGTCCTGGAACAAACCATTGACTAATAAGTGCACGAAGTGCGGGTCCTTCACTGTCGAAAAGAAGAACCGTAAAGATGAGACAACGATTGTTTGTGGCAACCCAGCTTGTGGTTTCCTACAGGAGGAAGTACATGCGTGAGGTAGTAGTTATTGGAGGAGGCCTAGCTGGTGTAGAGGCTACATGGCAGCTAGTGCGGCAGGGTATCCCCGTGGTGCTCTACGAGATGAGGCCAGTTGTCAGCACGGGTGCGCACCATACTGACCTGCTAGGTGAACTTGTGTGCAGTAATTCGCTCAGGGCCAGCGATATTGCTAATGCCGTGGGACTACTCAAGGAAGAAATGCGCAGACTAGACTCCTTGATTTTAGCTGTTGCGGAACAAACAAGCTTGCCAGCAGGAGGCGCTTTGGCAGTAGATAGAACTGAGTTTGCCAACACTTTAACGCGCATCTTAGAGAATCACCCCTTGGTGACCATACGGCGCGAGGAGGTAGGGCAGCTGCCGAGAGAGGGTGTTGTCGTGGTGGCTTCAGGGCCGCTTACCTCGGCTACTTTGGCCGCAGACGTAGGCTCCCTACTAGGCGCAGATTACCTCTCTTTTTATGATGCCGCTGCTCCTATTGTCACCACGGAGTCTATTGATATGGAGAGGGCCTTCTTCGCTTCGCGTTATGATAAAGGCGAAGCCGCTTACCTGAATTGCCCACTCTCTGAAGAAGAATACCATGAGTTTTACCATGCACTCTGTAGCGCCGAGCGACAGGAGCTAAAGCACCTAGATAAAGAAAAATATTTCGAAGGCTGCATGCCCATCGAGCAAATGGCCGAGCGCGGCAGGGAGACGATGCTGTTTGGGCCTTTGAAGCCAGTAGGCTTAGTCGACCCTCGCACCGGCAGGCGCCCTTTTGCGGTGGTGCAGCTGCGCCAAGACAACCGTGCTGGGACTCTCTACAACTTGGTTGGTTTTCAGACTAGGCTTAAGTGGGGTGAGCAGCGCAGGGTCTTCTCGCTCATCCCTGCGCTAAAGAACGCCGAGTTTGTCCGCTATGGTGTAATGCATCGCAATACCTTTATTAACTCGCGCCAAGTTCTCTCGCCCACTTTGCAGTACCGACAGAGAGAGTCGCTTTTTTTTGCCGGTCAGCTCACCGGGGTAGAGGGTTATGTCGAGTCTGCTGCCTCAGGTATCGTGGCAGGCATCAATGCCGGACGCCATCTACGGGCTCTTGAACCTGTAGTTTTTCCGCAAACAACGGCCATAGGCGCTTTGCTCCACTACATCTCCGCAGAAACTGTGGGCACGTTTCAACCTATGAATGTTACCTTTGGGCTCTTTCCGCCCTTGACTAGCCCGCCTAGGGACCGCCGACTGCGCAATTTAGCCTATGGCGAACGTTCGCTCAAAGAGTTGACAGAGTTTTGCGATAAAAATATGATACTCCCTTGTTTGCCAGGGTCGTAACATGGTAATATCTGAATATGGAGAAGTATGTCGACGCCTTTCTGTTGCACCTTTCTGCCGACAAAGGGCTATCCGCAAAGACTGTGGAGAGTTATGCCCATGACCTAGGTCAATTTTGCGGCTTCTGTAGTGAGAGCCGCCCGATCGCAGAGATCTCGCGCACCGACTTGCGTAGCTTCTTGGCCTATCTATATCAACGCGGTTATGCCAAGAGCAGTGTGGCGCGAAAGATCTCTTGTTTGCGTTCTTTTTTCGGATTTTTGTTGCGCGAGCAGGTGGTAACAGACAATCCCGCGGGTCAGATTTTGCTGCCGCGCCGCAAGAAGTCGTTGCCGACTTTCTTGCATCCTCCTGATATGGAGAGACTGCTGGATTCTCCACAAGAAACGCGACTAGAGACGCGTGACCGCGCCCTTTTGGAGTTACTTTATGCCACGGGTTGTCGCGTCAGCGAGATGGCGGGCTTGACATTAGGGGCGGTGGACTGGTACTCTCGTACCCTACGCGTGGTAGGCAAGGGCGATAAAGAGCGGCAAGTGCCATTTGGGAGGACGGCGGCGGACAGTTTGCGCGAGTACCTAGAGAAGGTACGCCCTAAGCTCTTGGCACATGACAACATTAAGCATGTATTCTTAAATTACCGCGGCTCTCCCCTTTCGGAGCGGGGTGTAGGCAGGATACTTGACAAGTATGTCGCTCGGGCTAATCTCCCCGAGGCGACAACCCCCCACAGTCTGCGCCACTCCTTCGCCACGCACCTGCTAGATAACGGTGCTGACTTGCGCACGGTGCAGGAGCTGCTCGGACACTCCTCAGTTTCTACAACACAAATTTACACGCACGTCACAAGTGAACGCATAAAGTCGGTGTATAATAAGGCACATCCTCGTGCCTAGGGAGGGAGTGAGTGAGTAGAGGCTCCTGCGCTGCCCCTTTGTCAAAAGAGCTGTAACCAAGTATACTGAAGTAGGGCGCTTCATCTCTGTATTGGATTTCAAGATTTAGGAAGTATATCTTATAGATGGAGGTTAGTATGGTGAATTTGCTTGAAAAAACCCGTATGTTGAACAAGGTGCTGCGACAGTCCGCTGGTGAGACCGTTAGGTTTAGCGATTTGGCGCAACTTTTTAGCCAGGTGTTTACGGCCAACACTTACATTTTGAACACGCGAGGCAAATTGCTTGGCGTCGCCCTCATTGATGAATACGACTGCGACCTGTTAAAGCGCCACGTGCGCTCTGGGCGTTTTCCTGCTGACTACAACGACAAGTTGATGTCGCTCTCAGAGAGCAATATCAATTGCCGGGAGACAGAGAGTTGTGTCTTTGATGACTCGGTATGTGATCACACTAAGAAACTGACGAGCATTGTACCTATTATCGGTCGGGGAGAGCGCCTCGGGACCTTACTTGTGGCGCGTTTTGATGAGCCCTTAAATAGCGATGACGTCGCTCTGGCAGAGTTTGGCGCTACTATTCTCGCCATGGAGCTACTGCGCGCGCGCCAAGAGATGGCCAGCATAGAATCCCGTCAACGCGCGGTGGTCGAACTGGCAGTGGATGCGTTGTCTTATTCTGAGCTCGAAGCCATTGAGCATATTATGCGCGAGTTAGGCAGTGAGCAAGAAGGGCTACTCGTTGCCAGCAAAATCGCCGACCAGGCTGGCATTACTCGCTCGGTAATCGTCAACGCCCTGCGCAAGCTAGAAAGCGCGGGAGTCATTATGAGCCGTTCTTTGGGCATGAAGGGCACCTACATCAAAGTGTTGAACAACAAGTTGCTCGAGGAGTTAGCCAAGAAGGATCACTAAGAGTTGCTTGTTAATTATGGGTGTGCTATACTAACTCTCGGTGTTTAAACTACACACGCTCCCGGATGGGCAGAGCTGTGTCCCCCCACGGGGGGATTCTCTACCAAGCGATGGGTGCGGAGGAAAAACAATAGGAGGTGAGTCTCATGGCAGTAGTCAGCATGAAACAACTGCTCGAGGCTGGTGTGCATTTCGGCCACCAAACTCGACGTTGGAACCCAAAGATGGCTCCGTATATTTTCATGGAGCGCAACGGCATCTACATTATCGACCTACAAAAGACTGTCCGCAAACTTGAGGAGGCTTACACGTTCATTAAGAGCGTGATCAGAAATGGTGAGAGCATCCTTTTCGTGGGGACGAAGAAGCAGGCTCAAGAGGCCGTGCTTGACGAGGCACTTCGCTGCAACATGTACTTCGTCAATCAGCGCTGGCTAGGTGGTACTCTGACCAATTTCCAAACTATCGAAAAGCGCGTGAAGAGGCTACATGATCTTGAACGCATGAAAGAAGACGGTACTTTTTCCGTCCTGCCCAAGAAAGAAGTCGTGAATCTCCTCAAGGAGATGGAGCGCCTCGAGAAATTCTTAGGCGGCATCAAGAACATGCAGGGACTCCCTGGAGCCTTGTTCGTAATTGACCCGCGCAAGGAGAAAAACGCCATCGCCGAGGCCCGCAGACTGGGTATTCCTATTGTGGCTATCGTCGACACTAACTGTGATCCCGATGAAGTGGATTACATTATTCCCGGCAACGACGACGCCATCAGGGCTGTCAAGCTTATAACTGCCACCATGGCTGACGCTGTACTTGAAGCACGCCAGGGCGAGCAATTGGCCGAATAATACGCATCCTACAGGCACGAGGGGAGGTCCTATGATGGCTAAAATTGAGGCAAGTCTAGTCAAAGAACTGCGCGAACGTACTGGCGCAGGAATGATGGACTGCAAAAAGGCGCTCGGCGAGACAGCCGGCGATATGGAGAAAGCAATTGAGTTTCTACGTGAAAAAGGCCTCGCTGCTGCCAGCAAAAAGGCGGGGCGCATCACAAGTGAAGGCGTCGTGGAGTCTTATATACACGGCGGGGGCCGTATTGGTGTATTAGTGGAGATGAACTGCGAGACTGATTTCGTGGCTAAGAACGAAGATTTTCGGGCTTTAGTGCGCGACATGGCCATGCAGATTGCCGCCGCTAATCCACAGTACATCACCCGTGAAGAGGTTCCACAGAGTATTATTGAGCACGAAAGAGAAATTTTGCGTGCGCAGGCTATAAACGAGGGCAAGCCTGAGAAGATTATCGACAAAATGGTTGACGGCAGAATTGAGAAATATTTTGCTGATGTTTGCCTCATGGAACAGGCCTTTGTGCGTGAAGGTGAGCAAACGGTCAAGGAGTACATCCAGTCTAAGGTGGCCGTCTTTGGTGAGAATATTGCCGTACGTCGGTTCGCGCGTTTTCAGATGGGTGAGGGACTACAAAAGCGAACTGAAGCCTAGGACGAAGTAAAGGAACACCGCGGTGTTCCTTTTTTCAGATGCCTAATTTGCGGTGTGACAAGGGAGTGTGGAATTTTAATGGAGTGTCCCAAGTATCGTCGGGTCATCCTCAAATTGAGCGGCGAAGCCCTAGCGGGGAAACTGGGTTATGGAATTTGCGGCGAAGTCATGGAAAAGGTGGCAGAGCAGCTCGTTAAGATTCGTCGTAGCGGCATAGAGATTGCCGTCGTTGTGGGTGGCGGTAATATTTGGCGCGGTGCTGCTGGTAGTGCACAGGGTATGGATCGCGCTACTGCGGATTACATGGGTATGCTGGCTACTGTGCTTAATGCCTTGGCTCTCCAGGATGCCATTGAAAAACTCGGCGTGGACACGCGCGTACAGACAGCCATTGAAATGCGAGAAATTGCGGAGCCCTATATTAGGCGTAAGGCCATTACCCATCTTGAAAAGGGGTACATTGTAATTTTCGCTGCCGGAACCGGAAATCCTTATTTTTCGACTGATACCACCGCTGCCCTGCGCGGGGCAGAGATTGGGGCGGAGATTATTCTTAAGGCCACCCAAGTCGACGGCGTTTATGATAGTGACCCCCGTAAAAATCCAGAGGCGAAACGCTTTGCAGAACTATCCTATATCGAGGTTTTGCGCCAAAATTTAGGTGTTATGGACGCCACCGCAACTTCTCTGTGCATGGTCAATAATATTCCCATCTTAGTGTTCAGCCTTGAAGATACCGACAACATTTACCGTGCCGCTTTGGGAGAGGACATTGGAACATATGTAAGGGGTGACAATAATTGATTAAGGAGACGCTGAAAGAGCTAGAGGATAAAATGAAGAAGACGGTGGCCGCCTTGCAGAAAGAACTGGCCGGTTTACGTGCCGGTCGTGCCACGCCAGGGCTTTTAGAGAAGATAACTGTAGAATACTATGGCGTGCCCTCGCCCTTGTCGCAAGTTGCCACTATTACCGTTCCCGAGGCGCGGATGTTAGTTATTCAACCGTGGGACAAGTCCTTGCTAAAGGCTATTGAAAAAGCCATACAGAAGTCAGACCTCGGGCTCACCCCAAACACTGATGGCACCGTCATCCGCTTGACTATTCCGGCACTCACGCAAGATCGGCGTAACGAGCTAGTCAAGGTGGCCAAGAAGAAGACCGAGGATGGACGAGTGGCCTTGCGGAACCTGCGACGTGAAGGCAATGAACTGATTAAGGAACTAGAAAAAGACGGGGAGGTCTCCGAGGACCAAGCCAAGAAGGCGCAGGAAGACGTTCAGAAGCTAACGGATAAGTATATTAAAGAAGTCGAGGATGTTCTGCACGCTAAAGAAGCAGAAATCATGGAGATCTAGTCTGCTACCCCTCTCACCAGGGGTTTTTTGATATAAGGAGGGCAGCATGTTTGGTCTGAGAACCGAAGCCTTAGATATAAGTAACTTACCTTGTCATGTGGCCATTGTCATGGACGGTAACGGACGCTGGGCTGAACGCCGGGGCCTGCCTCGTGTGGCTGGGCATCGGGCTGGTTTAGCGGCGGCGCGGACGATTATCACTGAGTCCGCGCGTCTTGGCATAAAATTTCTCACCTTGTATACTTTTTCCACGGAAAATTGGCAGAGACCAAGGGAAGAAGTAGATTTTCTCATGCGTTTGCCCGAGGAGTTTTGGCGCAAGGAGAAAAAAATGCTAGAAGAGCGTGACGTGCGTATTAATGTGCTAGGGGACATCGCTGGTTTGCCAGAGGCCACGCGTCGCGTGACGCTTGAGGCGATGTCTGCCACTAAGGATCGTCAAGGCATGACAGTCAATTTGGCCCTCAACTACGGGTCTAGAGCAGAAATTTTGCGGGCGGCGCGACTCTATGCAGAGCGTTTCCCAGATGCGAGTGGGGACGAGGCGGCCTTTGCACAGTGCTTGTACTCTGCTGGCATGCCAGACCCCGACCTTTTGCTCAGGCCGGGTGGCGAGAAAAGGCTCAGCAATTTTCTTTTGTGGCAGGCTGCCTACGCGGAGATTGTCTTTAGTGATGTTAACTGGCCAGATTACGGGGTCAAACACTATCATGCTGCCCTCGTGGAGTACCAGAAGCGCAACCGCCGCCGGGGACGGGTATCGAGTCGGGGGGCGAAGCCGTGAATCAACGTATTGTAACTGCCCTAGTAATACTGCCCATTGTCATCTTCTCTACCTATGTGGGAGGGAATATATTCGCCCTCATGGTCACCATTTTAGGGGTGCTCGCGGTATTTGAAGGACGCACCTTGCTCTTGGCGCAGGGCATACACTTTACACGCTTGACTTACCTACTGCCATTGATTTACTTTGGCGTCCTTATTTTCGACCAGGCAGACATGGCCTTGCAAGTAGTGGTAGCATCGGTTTTGGCAATTCTTACGCGACAACTACTGGATTTCCCGAGGTTTAATCTCGTGGCGGCGGGGGCTAATTTGCTCGTCGTCTTCTATCCCACGCTGCTCCTGGGCAACCTACTGCTGCTGCGTCTATCAGCTGGTTGGGAGTGGACCTTCATTCCCTTGGCTGCTGTGTGGGCTTATGATGCCTTTGCCTATTTATTTGGCGTGCGGTTCGGTAAAATTAGAATGTGGACCAGTGTATCTCCGAAGAAAAGTTTGGAGGGCGCCATGGCGGGTCTGGTCAGCAGTGTCCTAATAATGGTGTTGGCGCGACAATTTCTTGATATCGGACTAATGGTGTCCCTTTTCTTAGGTGTAATCTTAGCTGGCACGGCCCACGTAGGTGACTTGGTGGAGTCGGCCCTAAAACGCTCCGTAGGGGTAAAGGACTCGGGAGATTTTTTCCCCGGTCATGGAGGGGTGCTAGACCGACTTGATTCTACGGTTTATGCGGCTTCAGTAGTTTACTGGCTGTGGTCTGCCAATGTGATGGTCTGGTAGGATGAGAAAATTAATCATTCTAGGGTCTACAGGCTCGATTGGTCGGTCTACACTGGAAGTAGTAGCAAAACACAGCGATCGCCTGCAAGTAGTGGGCCTCTGTGCTGGTAAAAATGGCGACTTACTGCTAGAGCAAGTGGCTTATTTTCGCCCCTTAGCTGTGGCCGTAGAGGACCTTAGTTACGTAGAGCTGCTTCGCCGCACTTTTCCCTACGTCAAAGTATACGGCGGTATAGATGCGGCTACAGAGTTGGTTCGTGAAACAGACTGCGATGTCGTCATGGCCGCTATTTCTGGGATGGCCGGGCTAAGGCCAGTTATTGCCGCCGCTAAACTGGGCAGGGCCATTGCCCTAGCGAACAAAGAGAGTTTGGTTGTCGGCGGCAAACTGCTCATGGATGTTACCAAGGCACAGGGGTCAATGTTGCTGCCGGTAGACAGCGAGCATTCGGCCTTGTGGCAAGCTTTAGCGGCTTGGCCGCGGGAGGCCGTGCGAAAGCTTATTTTGACAGCTTCGGGGGGGCCTTTCTTTGGTAAGTCAAGGGATGATTTGCGTGAAGTTAAAGTGGCGCAAGCCCTCGATCATCCTACCTGGAAGATGGGTGGAAAAATAAGCATAGACTCGGCGACCTTGATGAACAAGGGTCTCGAGGTCATCGAGGCACACCACCTCTTTGGTTTTGCCTACGAGGATATTCAAGTCTTGGTGCACCCCGAAAGCATAGTTCATTCACTGGTGGAATTTGTCGACGGTGCCCAGCTAGCACAGTGTAGCAACCCAGATATGCGTATTCCCATACAGTATGCTCTCTCTTACCCAGAGCGCTGGCCGGCAGACTATGTCGTCAATAACTATGCGGGCAGGCAACTTAGTTTTTATGACCCTGATCTAGGCACTTTTCGCTGTCTGCCACTGGCCCTTCGGGCCGGTAAACTGGGTGGGGCCTATCCTGTCGTGCTGAATGCAGCCAACGAAGTGGCGGTGGAGGCTTTTTTGCGCGGCAGGCTGTCATTCCTAGGTATCGCCGAACTGCTCGAGGCGGTACTAGGCGAGCAAGTTCCGGATGCTCCGCGGGCTCTGTCTGATCTTTTTCTCATTGATGAGTGGGCTCGCCGGCGGGCAGCCGAGATTATCAAGCTAAGGACGGTGTAGGGATTGGTTATTTTAATGGCCATTGCCATTATTGGCGTTTTGGTGTTTTTTCATGAGTTAGGGCATTTCTTGACGGCCAAAGCCTCAGGCATGATGGTGCATGAATTTGCGCTAGGTATGGGGCCCGTCTTGCTCGCGCATACACGAGGAGAGACCAAGTACTCTTTGCGCATGTTGCCCATTGGCGGTTTTCTCCGAGTAGCAGGTGAGGAAAATGAGCCTGGTAAGCTGGCTATACCCTTCGACCGGCGTTATGATACCAAGCCAGTCTGGCAGCGCATGGTCTTTGTTGCTGGGGGTTCGCTGATGAACTTCGTACTAGCCTCCTTGATTTTTGCCATAATCTTTATGGCTGTAGGTGTCCCTACCACGGAGCCGCTGATCGGATCGGTTACCCCAGACTGGCCTGCCGCACAGGCGGGGCTCCAAATTGGAGACCGCGTAGTGAACATTGAGGGGCGAGATATTGCCACATGGACCGAGTTGCAGCGAGCCATTGGGGAAACCACGACACCGACAATTACGGTCGAGATTTTGCGCGATGAGACACGACTTGCCCTGTCGATGACTCCGCGGGTGGATGAGGCCACCGGGCGTCGCTTGGTAGGTGTAGCCCCGGCCAATGTTAGGCACGGTTTCTTTACGGCTTTGTTCCTCGGAACTCGCGAGGTAGTTTGGTTTACCGCGGAGATTCTTTCCGTCATAGGACGCATGGTCACAGGCCGCATGCCAGCCGAGGGTGCCGGGCCTATCGGCATGGTAGTCATGGTGGGTGAAGTAGCGCGCACAGGACTGGCCAACTTGCTTTCTTTCGCAGCAATCATCAGCATACAGCTCGGCATGTTTAATCTGCTGCCCATACCCGCCTTGGACGGCAGCAAGCTAGTCTTTCTGGCTCTAGAGGGCGTGCGTGGTAAGCCTATAGCTCCCGAGAGAGAAAACATGATTCATTTTCTGGGCTTTGTCATGCTCATGGTGCTTATTGTGCTGGTGACCTACCAGGATTTGCAGCGACTTAATATCTTTTAGGAGTGGATATGGTGCGGCGGAAGACGATCCCTGTACAGCTGGGTCGCTTGACGATAGGTGGTGATGCGCCTATTGTCATACAGTCCATGACTAATACTGCCACCGAGGATGTGCCGAGCACTTTGCGGCAAATTGTGGCCCTCAGTCAAGCGGGATGTGCGATGGTGCGCATCGCAGTTCCCCATGAAAAAGCGTTAGTTGCCGTAGAAGAGTTGGTGCGGGCGTCACCAGTCCCCTTAGAGGCAGATATCCACTTCGATCATCACCTAGCTGTGGGGTCTCTGGAACGCGGTGTCGCTAAAGTTCGCATCAACCCAGGCAATATCGGGGGGCACGACAAAGTTCGCGAGGTCATGGAAACGGCTGCGCGCTACGGTGCGGCGGTGCGCATCGGAGTTAATTCCGGTTCTTTGCCCAAGCACATTCTGGCGAAGCATGGCTCTCCCTCTGCGCAAGCTCTCTTCGAGGCCGCCTTGGAGTATCAAGAGCAAGTAACTGGGTGGGGTTTTTCTAATCTTGTTTTCTCTTTAAAATCCTCCGACGTAGTGCGAACGGTGCAGGCTAACGAGCTTTTTGCCGCGGAGTCTCCCTTTCCTCTCCATATCGGTGTTACCGAGGCCGGTACCTTGCTTAAAGGTGCAGTGCGCTCGTCGGTTGCTCTGGCCCTGCTGCTCAGTAAGGGCATCGGTGATACTTTACGAGTGTCGCTGACCGCCGACCCTGTAGAAGAAGTCGTGGTGGCGAAGGAGATTCTCATGAGTCTCGGGCTGTACCCTAAAGGCTTGCATGTCGTCAGTTGCCCAACCTGCGCTCGCACGTCGGGGGATTTGATTGCCTTGACAGAGAGTGTAGAACGTGAACTCACAGAGCTCTCCTCTGTGCCGCTACGCGTGGCGGTAATGGGCTGCGCGGTCAATGGGCCTGGTGAGGCCAAAGAAGCGGATCTCGGCATTGCTTTATCTCACGGTAAGGCTGTATTGTTTCGGCAGGGGCAAGCGATCGAAACGATACCACTTGAAGCTGCTGCTGCTCGACTTATAGCCGAAGTGCGCCGCATGGCGTCTACTTTACCAAGATAGGGGTGCCAAGCGATGCGTTGTGTGGTCATAATACCCGCATATAATGAAGAGAAGACAATTGCCGAGGTAGTGGTGGCCGCGGCTGCCTGCCCGCTGGTGGCCGAGGTAGTGGTCGTTAGCGATGGCTCTAGGGATAACACCGCGGTGATTGCTGCGACTGCCGGCGCTACAGTTGTTGATCTGACCACAAATCGAGGCAAAGGCGGTGCCATGCAGGCGGGGGTAACGGAAGTGCCGGGGGATGTGTATCTATTCCTTGATGGCGATCTACTTGGTCTGACACCGCTTCATGTGGCCGCCCTTCTGCAGCCCATAGTAGAAGGGGAGTACGAGGCCACGCTTGGGATTTTTGGCAACGGGAGACTGGCCACGGACTTAGCCCAGAAGATTGCCCCCTTTTTATCAGGCCAGCGTGCTATTACAGCGCGCCTTCTCGCTCAAATACCTGACTTCTCTGCTACGGGATGGGGAGTCGAGGTGCTGCTAACACAACACTTGCAGACTGCCAAAATCCCCGTGGCCCATGTCCCTCTGGTTGATGTGACCCATGTGATGAAAGAAGAAAAGCGCGGCTTGATGTCGGGGGCACTCTCTCGCCTGCGTATGTACTGGCATATTCTCAAGGCATTAGGTAGAGCAAGGAGGCCTAATTGTGATAGATAATGTCGAGCTAATTGCTCGCCTTGGTGTATCGTGCATATTGGGCGGCTTGATTGGGCTTGAGCGTGAGGGGCTTAACCGCCCCGCTGGTTTTCGCACGCATGTCTTGGTGGCTCTAGGCTCTACTTTGATTATGTTGATTTCTATTTATGGGTTTCGCAATGTGTCAGGGCCCCATGACCCCGCACGTCTGGCGGCCCAAGTGGTAAGCGGCATTGGGTTTCTCGGTGCTGGCACCATCATGAAGGAAGGCCTTAGTATCAAGGGCCTGACCACGGCCGCGTCCCTGTGGGTGGTGGCAGCCATTGGGCTGGCCTCGGGTGCCGGCTTTTACGTGGGTGCGGTAGCGACAACCATCTTTGTCTATGTTACTTTGGTGTTTTTTACACGTCTCGAGAGATACTACTTACATCGCGATCACTATGTGCGCTTAACTGTGGTGATGCTAGATACAGCAGGGCAGCTCGGAAAAATCGGCACCGTCCTAGGTAGGCGTGAGATAAGCATGCGCAATATCTGTACTAGTCATGTGGGTGTGGAAGGGGAACAAGTTATTGTTCAGTTAGAAATTAAACTGCCTCATGGGGTGACCCTGCTGCATGTGCTGTCCGATCTTAAAGAGGTGGCGGGGGTAGTGCGTGTCACCGAGTCTTGAGCAGATGGCAATGCTTGCATAGCGTTCTTCCTTTGTGATATGATGTTTGCGGCAAAGAGTGGGGTTTTCCCACTCTTTCGTTCATAAATAGTTAACTCAGCGAGGTGTTTTTTCTTGCAGCAAGCAGCTCTGCCTCTCTATGAATTATTCTTGCCCGTGGTGGATTCTCTAGGGCTCTCGTTAGTCGATGTGGAATGGCTCCCCGCTAGGGGTGGGGCGAGACTCGCGGTGCTTATTGCTCGTAGGCATGGTTCAGTTAGCACTGCGGATTGCGAGGAAGTAGCTCGCGCCCTTCTGCTCGCCCTGGAGGCCTCGCCTTTACTTGCGCCGAATTGTGCTCTCGAAGTATCCTCTCCGGGCTTAGACCGGGTGCTTAAGCGACCACATGAATTTGAGGTGTTTGCAGGTCGCCTTATTGATATCAGTCTCTCTGTGCCATTCTGTGGAAAAACAGAATTTCAGGGCACTCTACAGGGCAGGGAGGGCGACAATGTGCTGCTAGAACTGCCGTCCGGCGAGTCACTGGCCTTGCCCGAGCAGCATATTAGAAAAGCCAAGTTAGTTTTTAAAATGAAATGAGGGAAACAAGGCAATGAATTCGGAATTCATCGATGCCATCAATCACCTATCTAAAGAGAAAAATCTAGACAAGGGAGTTCTTTTTGAAGCCATCGAGACCGCCCTAGTATCTGCCTACAAGAAGAACTTTGGTGGCAGTGGGAATGTGAGGGTCCAGGTGGACCGCGAAACGGGAGAAATACATGTCTATGCTCTTAAGCGTGTGGTGACCCAAGTGGTAGATGCTCACGCTGATATAGGTATTGACGAGGCTAAATCTACTAACCCTAATTACGAATTAGGCGATGTCTTTGAAGAAAAGGTTACACCGCGAAACTTTGGGCGAGTTGCCGCGCAGACAGCTAAACAAATCGTGGTGCAGCGCATTCGTGAGGCCGAGCGCGGACTTATCTATGAAGAGTTTACTAATCGCGAGAGTGATATCGTTTCGGGCATAGTGCAAAGGGCCGATGCCCGGAATGTAATTATTGACCTAGGCAAAGTGGAGGCAGTGATGCCCACTTCGGAGAGGGTTCCCGGAGAAGTATACCGCATGGGTCAACGGCTTAAAACATATGTGCTTGAAGTCCGTAAAACTACCAAGGGACCCCAAGTGACCGTTTCGCGCAGCCATCCTGGGCTGCTCAAACGCTTGCTCGAGTTAGAAGTAGAAGAAATCCATGACGGCATAGTGGAGCTTAAGTCGGTGACTAGAGAAGCGGGTAGCCGCAGTAAAGTGGCGGTGAGCTCGCGCGACCCAAATGTAGACCCGGTGGGTGCCTGTGTAGGGCAAAAAGGCATGCGTATCCAAATCATTGTCAACGAGCTTGGCAATGAAAAGATTGACGTTATTGAGTACAAGAGTGACCCTGCGCAGTATGTGGCTAATGCTTTGAGTCCAGCCAAGGTCATTCGCGTGGATATTGATGAACTGGCCAAAGTGGCAAGGGTTGTCGTTCCAGACTATCAACTGTCACTGGCCATTGGTAAAGAAGGCCAAAACGCTAGGTTGGCCGCCAAGTTGACAGGTTGGAAGATTGATATCAAGAGCGAGAGCCAGGCCGAAGCTTAAGGGGTGGGCTAATGAAAAAGAAGCATGTTCCAGAACGCACCTGTGTGGGATGTCGCTCTGTCAAGCCTAAACGTGAACTTATCAGGATTGTACGCGACCCTGAAGGACATGTTGATGTGGACTTTACCGGGAAGAAGTCTGGGCGGGGTGTGTACATTTGCCCCAATGTCCCCTGCCTTGAGGCTGCACTAAAGGGCGGCAGAATAAGCGCGGGCCTAGAGACAGACCTACCTCCGGAAGTGGTCTCTCGTTTAAGAGAGAAATTGCACCATGTCTGATAAATTTCTGCAATTTTTAGGTTTGGCGCAGCGGGCTGGGGCGGTCGTAAGCGGGACCATGGCCTGTACTGAAGCCCTTAAAAAGGGAAAAGTCAGCTTACTGGTAGTTGCCGAGGACACCGAGCCCAAGTCAGCCGCCCTCTATCGCCAGATGGCGGAGAGTAAATCTATTCCTTATCTTACCATTTTTTCGCAGGCCGCACTGGGTCATGCCATCGGCAAGAGCAGGAGAGCTCTAGTAGTCATAAATGATGCCAATTTCGCCCGTCGCTTACAGGAGTTAAGCCTGAACATTGGAGGTGGACCGACATGTCCAAAATTAGAATCTTTGAGTTAGCCGAGGAATTGCAGGTACCTGCTGAGACTCTCGTGGAGGCTCTGCGTGATTTAAAACTCAATATCACAAACCCCATGAGCATGGTCGACACACAAGTCGCGTCAGTCATTCGCGAAGTGATTATCAAGCAAAAAAAGAGGCGTCCCGTAGATACAGCGCCTGCGGTCAACACTGCTCCGGCAGTGGTTGTACCAGAAACGTCTTCACCACTAGAGGCTGTACCTATGCCGCCGACGGATGTGCGGCCTGCACCTGCACCCGGAGCCAAGAAACCTGCCGATAATAAGCCTGGCACGCGGCAGCAGGCCGACAGGCCTAGGGATAAACGGCGTGCCGAACCCGCCGCCAATATTGTTAATCGCAAGCTGGCCTCCCATGGGCGCCCGCAGCGGTCTGGCGGCAGCTCAGCGCCCTCGGGTGCTAACTTGACGCCAACTGCGCTAGTGTCTATAGAGAGTGCCGTCACGGTGGGTGAGTTCGCCAAACTCACTGGGCGTTCCGTGGGTGATATCATTACTAAGTTAATGCACTTGGGTGTGATGGCCACCATTAATCAGCAGCTAGATTTTGATACTCTTGGCGTGTTGGCGGCTGAACTCAATATTAAACTCGAAATAAAACTGCCCCCGACCGTAGATGCTGCTACTGCCATTGATGATGATCCAGCCGAGAGTCTGAAGCACCGCTACCCAGTGGTCACCGTCATGGGTCATGTGGACCATGGCAAGACTTCGCTACTTGATTGCATACGTCGCACTAATGTTACTGCTTCGGAAGCGGGGGGCATAACGCAGCATATTGGGGCTTACCAGGTTGATGTTGGTGAGGAGAAAATTGTCTTCTTAGACACCCCAGGCCACGAAGCTTTTACCCAAATGCGGGCGCGTGGAGCAAAAGTTACAGATATAGCTATTTTGGTTGTGGCTGCGGATGACGGTGTCATGCCGCAAACAATTGAAGCCTTAAATCACGCCAAAGCAGCTAATGTGCCCATCATTGTAGCGGTTAATAAGATGGATAAGCATAATGCCGACCCCGACCGCATCAAGCAGCAGCTGACTGAGTATGGCCTCGTGACCGAAGAGTGGGGTGGAGACACAATTTTTGTCGGCGTCTCCGCGTTGCAACGCCGGGGCATCGATGATTTGCTGGCCTCGGTGCTAACCGTGGCTGAAGTTTTAGAGCTTAAGGCTAACCCCGATCGCCCAGCAAAAGGGATAGTCATTGAAGCCCATGTTGACAAGGGCAAAGGGCCCATCGCCACGCTGCTGATTCAAAAAGGCACCCTCAATGTGGGCGATATTGTCGTGGCAGGTGGTGCTTATGGCCGCGTTCGAGCCATGGTCAGCGATAAGGGGAAGCGTCTTAAAAAGGCGCCACCTTCGACTCCGCTCGAACTACATGGTCTTTCTATGGCCCCGCAGGCAGGCGATGAGTTTGTTGTAGTAAAAGACGACAAATTGGCGCGCTCCATGGCGGAAAAAGCGGCAGAACTCCGCAAGTTAGAGCTGCAAAGACCAGTACGAAATGTCACTCTGGATGATTTCTTCAAGCAGGTACAAGCTGGGCAAACTAAGTCCCTTAACTTGATCATCAAGGGTGACGTGCAAGGTTCGGTAGAGGCCCTCAAGCCCGCGGTGGAGAAGCTCTGCAACCAAGAGGTGGATGTCAAAGTCATTCATACTGGGGTGGGTCCTGTAAATGAGAGCGACATCATGCTCGCTAAGGCTTCTAGTGCCATTATTATTGGTTTCAATGTGCGGGCTGAAGTTAATGCGCGCAAAGCGGCGGAGCAAGAGCAAGTGGACCTTAGATTTTATCGCATCATCTACGAGGTAATCGACGATATTAATGCAGCCCTTAAGGGCATGCTAGCCCCTGTTTTCAAGGAGGTAGTCCTTGGCCAAGCTGAAGTGCGCGTTGTATTCCGTGTCACAGGTTCAGGCGTCATTGCCGGCTGCATGGTTACCGAGGGCAAGATAACCCGCCAAGCAAACGCGAGACTCCTGCGGGGCGGCGTCATTATTCACGAGGGCAGGATTGGTTCGCTTAAACGCTTCAAGGATGATGCGAAGGAAGTCGCCACGGGTTATGAATGCGGCATTGGCCTTGATAACTATGACGATCTTAAGGAAAGCGATGTCATTGAGGCCTTTGTCAAGGAACTAGTTTTACCGTCATGAAACATCGCCTAGGACTGCTCTCTTTAGAACTTCACTTTCCTTTGGCGCATTCCCTCAAAGACAAGCGAGCCATTGTGAAATCGCTGATCGCGAAAATTCGCGGCAGGTTCAATGTCTCGGTTGCCGAGGTGGGCCACCAAGAAGTCTGGCAGAGAGCACGCATAGTCATAGCAGTTGTATCAGGTAATGCTCTGGAGGTTGAGAAGACCTTTGCCGCAATAACAAATTTTGTGGAGAGTGCTTTAGCCGAAGGGACGATACTAGATGCGACCGAAGAACTATTCTAAGGTTTAGACAAGGGGGAACGTGTAATGTCCCAATTTCGCACTGAACGCATCAAGGGGCAAGTGAAAGAAGAGCTAAGCGCTATTTTGCGCTTGCTTAAGGACCCTCGCCTCGGCTTTGCCACCGTAACTAGTGTTGAGCTGTCTGGTGACCATAGGCATGTCAAGGCTTTTGTTTCCGTCCTGGGGAGCGAGGATGAAAAAAGGGCCACTCTAGAGGCCCTAGAGAGCGCCACTGGCTTCGTGCGCACCGAGATTGGCAAGCGTATCAAGATGCGTCACACTCCAGAGATAATCTTTCGCCTTGATGAGTCGATCGAACACGGCGCACACATTAACAAGCTGTTGAAGGATATTGAGCGTGAAAACAAGTAACTCCACACTAGGCGAGATTGTTTCACTGATCAACAAGGCAGAAAAGCTCTTGGTCGTGGGGCATATCGCTCCTGATGGCGACTCTTTAGGCTCTTCTATCGCCTTCGCGCGCCTCCTCCGTCAGTTAGGCAAGGAGACGCAGGTGGCTTGCCTAGATCGCATACCACCTCGCTATGAGTTCTTACTGCGCTATGCCCCCTTAATTACTGAGGTGGGGCAGCTTCCGCGCGAAGTCGATTGCTTGGTCGTTGTTGACTGCGGTGACCTGGTGCGGACAGGCTTGCCTGAAACTTATGTTACGGGGCTCACCGTGGTAAATATTGATCACCATGTATCGAACAGAGGAACCTGGGGAAAGTCTTGGGTTGATGAGGACAGTAGCGCCACAGGGCAGCAAATTTTACGCTTGGTAGAACATGCACATTGGCAGGTGGACGGGGGGACGGCTACTTGTCTTTATGCCTCTCTCACTGCCGATACAGGGTTTTTCCGTCACAGCAACACCACGCCAGCACTCTTTAGGGATGCGGCTAACTTGCTAGAGTGGGGCGCTGACGCTAGACTCGTGACGGAGCAGGCACTAGAGCGTAAGAGTCTTGGTGAACTCTGCTTACTGCGCCATGCTCTTCATACCTTGACCCTGCACGGCGGGGGTAGAATTGCCCTGATTATGGTTTCTTTTGACGTCGCTAGGCAATGCGGGGTACAAGCCGATGAAGTCGAGGACATGGTCGATTATGCGCGAGCTGTTCCGGGGGTCCAAGTCGCTATCTTGCTCAAGGAAATGGCTCCCCAAATTACTAAGGTTAGTCTGCGCGCCAAAGGTCAGATTGATGTGAGCGGTGTGGCGGAGACTCTTGGTGGGGGTGGCCATCGTGCGGCGGCGGGGGCTACCCTGGCCTATGGCATCGACGCGGCACGAGAAGTAGTTTTAGAGAGAGTTCTGCGAGTGCTTGGCTGTGACTGACGGCTTTATAAACCTCTATAAAGAAGAAGGGTTGACCTCCCATGCGGTCGTCAATCAAGTGCGCCGTATCTTCGGTGTGCGAGCGATTGGGCATATGGGGACGCTTGACCCTGCCGCTAGGGGAGTTTTACCCTTAGCCGTAGGCAAGGCGACGCGCCTCATCCCCCTTGTTGAGGGGGATACAAAAGTGTATCGTGCCGAACTAGTGCTAGGGCGAGCGACAGACACCTATGACACCTCGGGAACAACGCTCGCGACGGCCGAGGCATCCTCTATTGCAGCTAGCGCCATAGGGCAGGTTTTGCCGCTCTTTGTCGGCAGGCAAGAACAGGTTCCCCCCATGTATTCGGCCATTAAAGTTAAGGGCCAGAAGTTGTATGAGTTAGCGCGGCGCGGAGAGACGATCGAAGTTCCGCCCCGCATTGTACATGTGCAAAGCATTGTGCTCGGTGAATTGCGCCGTGAACAGAGTTTGTCGATCGCCATGCTTGACATCACCTGTTCTAAGGGGACATACGTGCGCTCGCTTTGCTATGATATCGGTCGTATTTTGCACTTGCCCGCGTGCATGGGCAGGCTGTGGCGAGTGAGAAGCGGGCCTTTTGCTGCCGAAGATAGTGTTATGCTTGCCCGTCTCGCCGAAGACCCCTATCGCTACCTAATCCCGATAGATAAGTTGCTCGCAGCTTTTCCGCGCGTAGACCTATGCTTACCTACAGCCAAACAATTTGTGCATGGTCAACGCCTAGCCGTGGTTCATGGGGATGTCGTGGAATGCCCAGTCTATTGTGGACCACTGTTTATAGGTCTGGGAAAAGTAGCAGCGGGAATATTGTCCCCGACCAAGGTCATGGTGCAGGAGGTAGAACTGCTTTGTTGATATCAGCATTAGATCAGTCCATGAAAATTGGCGCTGTCTGCCTAGGAACCTTTGACGGCGTCCATCTTGGGCATCAAGCTATCTTTAAGAAGACCTGTGAGGTGGCTAGACAAAGACAGGGTTTGTCAGTAGTCTTCACTTTTTATCCCCACCCGGGGGCTATGGTAGGCAGGAACAAAGTCGGTTCTATCACTACGAGGCAGCAGAGAGCCCGTTTAATCGCCGAGTGTGGCCTGGATTTGCTCATTGAGCATCCCTTTACAGCGGAGTTTGCTTCCTTAAGTCCTGAGCAGTTTGTGCACGAAGTGCTCCTTAGGTCCTTTCCTAAAGCTACAGTTGTGGCGGGGTTTAACTACAGATTTGGACATGCGGCACAAGGAAATGTAGAGATCTTGCGAACGCTCGGGGAGAGACATTCTTTTAGCGTGGTGGAAGTGCCACCGGTTTTTGTCGACGGGGCCATAGTCAGCAGTACGCGAGTCAGGCAGGATATCCTAGCGGGTAATTTTGCCAGCATCACCGCTTGTCTCGGCAGGGTCTTTGCTTTGCAGGGTGCAGTGGGCACAGGCGATGGTCGCGGACGCACACTCGGTTTCCCTACCGCTAATGTGCATTTTCTACCTGAACAAGTACTACCACCTTCCGGGGTTTATGCCGTTTTCTCGCGTGAATTGGGCTACGGAGTCGCTAATTTGGGTAAGCGCCCCACCTTTCCCCAAGCTAGCACTACCTTGGAAGTGCACTTCTTCTCTCCCACGCCCGATCTCTATGGGCAAGAACTAGAAGTAGAGCTCCTCCACTACTTGCGGCCCGAAAGCCGCTTTGCAGATCAGGAGTCGTTGCGCCTGCAAATTGCTAAAGACATCGCCGACGCCTCTGTCTATACCTTGCACCAGAGAACCTAAAGTGCTAGAATAAAACGTAGCCTTTGGCTGGGTTTTCCGACTCCTCCGCCGGATTACGTGGCCAGGGGAGAATATTATGAGGAGGTGAAGTATATGAGCATCAACCAAGAACAAAAACGCGGCATCATCGATCAGTATCGCCTTCATGAGTCCGACACAGGTTCGGCTGAAGTGCAGATCGCGATTTTGACGAACCGCATTACTGAGTTAACAACTCATTTGAAGATGCACTCCAAAGACCATCACTCAAGGCGTGGTTTGTACAAAATGGTTGGACAACGCCGTCGCCTATTGAATTATCTGCAGGCCAAGGATGTGGAACGTTTCCGCGCCATTAAGGAGCAGCTAGGAATACGCTAAAGAGCAAAGCGGGGTCGCCCGCTTTTCTTTTTAGTTCGATTTGGCATACTAAGCTAAAGGAGGTAGAGCATGAACCAGTACTCCATATCCATCGCAGGACGAACTATGACCTTAGAGACAGGTCGCTTGGCTAAACAGGCCAACGGCGCCGTATTAGTGAACTACGGCCATACCTCTGTGTTGGTGACAGCCACCATGTCCCGTTCACCGCGAGAGGGCATTGACTTCTTCCCCCTACTAGTGGATTACGAAGAGCGCCTCTATGCTGTGGGTAGAATACCCGGTGGTTTCTTGCGTCGGGAAGGGCGTCCTGGCGAGAAGGCAACTTTGGCGGCCAGACTTATTGATCGCCCGCTGCGTCCTCTTTTCCCGGAGGGTTTTCGCAATGACGTGCAAGTCGTTGCCACAGTTCTGTCAGTTGACCAGAATAACCCCCCCGAAATTGCCGCCATGGTTGGCGCATCCGCCGCACTGTCCATCTCCAACATTCCCTTTTCCGGACCAATTGCCGGAGTGATTGTCGGCTTGGTCGACGGGCAGTACATAATCAACCCCACTATCGAACAATCCAGTAAAAGTCTGATCCACTTGGTGGTCGCGGGCACAAAAGACGCTATCATGATGGTCGAAGCTGGCGCTCTGGAAGTTAGCGAAGCGCAGATGATAGAAGCTATCATGGCCGGACATGAGGAAATTAAGCGCATCATCGCCCTTATCGAGACCATGCAAGAAGCGCACGGCGTACCCAAATTGTCCGTTTCCCTGTTTGAAGTGCCAGAGGCACTTCGTGTAGCTGTGGAAGATTATGCTGCTCTTCCCCTCGAGCAGGCCGTCATGGTTGCCGATAAACTGTCCCGCGAGGACGCGATTGCCGCAGTTATGAGCGAAGCCAAACTCAAATTCAGCGAGCTTTTTCCTGGTCAAGGAAAACTCGTCAGCGAGGTTCTGCACGATATAGTGAAGAATATTGTGCGCGAACGCATTCTCGCCCATGCCGAGAGACCAGATGGTAGGAAACCGCGCGAAATTCGTCCAATAACATGCGAAGTCGGTGTCCTGCCGCGCACTCACGGCTCTGGCTTGTTCACACGCGGTCAGACGCAGGTTCTCTCTGTTGTCACCCTCGGCACTAGAGGGGATATACAGATTATTGATGACCTTGGCCTTGATGAGTCGAAGAGGTACTTGCATCACTACAATTTCCCTGCCTACAGTGTTGGTGAAGTGCGCCCACAGCGCGGCACCTCGCGGCGGGACATTGGGCATGGCGCCTTGGCAGAGCGCGCGCTCCTGCCGATGATACCTTCTGAAGAAGAGTTCCCCTACACTATTCGCGTGGTCAGCGAGGTTTTAGAATCTAACGGTTCCACTTCGCAGGCGAGCGTTTGCGGCAGCACCTTGGCGCTCATGGAGGCTGGTGTGCCTATTAAGGCGCCTGTGGCTGGTATCGCCATGGGTCTTATCACCGATGGGCAGCGTCATGTAGTTCTTTCTGATATTCAAGGGATGGAAGACCATCTCGGCGATATGGATTTCAAGGTGGCCGGCACAGCCAAGGGCATCACCGCGCTGCAAATGGACGTGAAGGTGGCGGGCTTAGACAAAGACATTCTCACCGAATCTTTGGCCGAGGCACATACTGGCCGTATGCATATCCTGCACAAGATGCAAGAGACCATTAAAGAACCACGCCCAGATCTCTCCGCTTTTGCCCCACGCATGTTGACCATTTCCATACCGGTAGACAAGATCAAAGATGTCATTGGCCCCGGTGGCAAAATGATTAACAAAATCATTGCTGAGACGAATGTCAAAATCGATATTGAAGATGATGGTAGGGTTTTTATCGCTGCGGTTGATGCGGCACAAGGCATGAAAGCCAGGAGAATCATCGAAGATTTGACGCGCGAAATGGGCATTGGCGAGATTTACAATGGTCGTGTAACCCGCGTAGAAAAGTACGGCGCTTTTGTCGAGCTTATGCCTGGAAAAGAAGCCTTAGTCCACATTTCACAACTCTCGCACGGTCGGGTCGCGAGAACGGAAGACGTGGTCAACATTGGCGATGAAATACAGGTCAAAGTCATTGGCGTAGACCGTCAGGGACGCATTGATGCCTCACGAAAAGAGCTGTTATCGCCACAATCTAATGGTGGACCGCAAGGACAAGCCTAGGGATATGGGAGCGTTGCCCTGGCAATGCTCTTTATTTTTTTGGCGCCACCCACATATACATTAGAGTATAGAGTGGGGAGGGTTGCCGGTGAAAAACAAAGTAACCCTAGTTGTTGTGGTGCTGCTTTGTGCGCTCTTGCTCCAAGCCCTTCGGCCTAGCACAGCCATTCCTGTGGCCCGGGTAGCCAAAGGAGTGACTTTAGCGGGCATGGAGATTGCGGGCTGGACTGAAATGGAGCTAGAAGCGCACTTAGAGAGCGTTCAGCCACAGCTTTTTAGCGCGCCAGTTGAGCCAAGTTATGACAAGGTACAGCGCGGGGTCATCCCAGGGCTGGCTGGCCGCGAGCTAGATATCGCCGCCACTCTAGCGCACTGCCTAGGGGCCTTGCCGCAAACCAGTTGTGACTATGTTTTTCGCCCGGTCCTGCCTAGCGAGCCTTCGCTCGAGCTACCTATTTTTCAGGGCAACCCAGACAAAAGAAAGATTGCTTTCGTCATCAATGTAGCCTGGGGAAATGAAGAACTGAGCGAAATTCTCGATATTTTGGATTACTACAAGCTGCAGAAGACATTTTTCTTGGTCGGGCGTTGGGTCAGTAAATACCCTGAATTAGTTAGGGAAGTATATAGGCGTGGACACGAACTAGCAAACCATGCTTACTCTGACCTGCACTTGTCGCAGCAGAGCAGCGAAAAGATCAAGGACGAAATTTTGCGCACGACGGCAGCCATCGTCGCGGCCGTGGGGCCGCTAGAAATTCGCTTCTTCAGCCCGTCCTACAATGACTTCGACCAGGAAGTCATACAAGCCGCAGCGGCACTCGGGTATCAGACGGTGCTCTGCAGCTTGGACACCGCGGATTGGATGCGCCAAGGGGCAGACCAAATCGTTCGACGCATCGTGCCGCGAGCCCACAATGGCGCTATCGTCTTAATGCATCCCGCTAGGGATACCCCGCGCGCACTGCGTATCATGATTCCTCTGCTTAAGCAGAAGGGTTTTGCCTTGGTGACCCTAGGTGAGCTGCTTTCGCCTCTACCCTAGTAGATGTGCTTGGAAGTGTTTGGAAAAATAGAATGAATGGCTTGAATAGAGGGATTTTGATGGAGATCAGCAAGAACAAAGCAGGCATAGTTGTGGCGAGCGAACACATTCCCCATGTTGACACTGTGGCCCTCGGATTTTGGGTGCGCTGTGGTACCCTCTACGAGGGAGAGTCTGAGCAGGGTTTGTCGCATTTTTTAGAGCACTTGTTTTTTAAAGGAAGCCAGGAGCGTAGCGCGCGTGACATCGTGGAGGCCATTGATAACGTGGGTGGCGAGCTCAATGCCTACACTACCAAGGAATATACTTGTTTCTATGTTAAAGTGCTCAAGGAGCATTTGGGCTTAGCGGTAGATGTACTTAGCAATATGTTAAGCGCACCTAAGCTCTCGGTTAGCGACGTGGAAAAAGAGAAACAGATTGTACTTGAAGAGATAGCTCTTTACGAGGACACGCCTGACGAACTCATTCACGACTACTTGGCAACCACGATATGGCCGCATCATCCCCTGGGTCTGCCGATTTTAGGCAACAAGGAAAGTATCATGGCCCTCAATCGTGAGAAATGTTGGAATTTCTATCGGCGGCATTACCAGCCGCGCAACATTGTTATCACGGCAGCCGGCCATCTTCTTCATCAGCAGCTAGTAGAACTAGTGGAAGAAAAACTCAAACTCGATGGTGAGCAGGGTGGCGAAGCTTCTCCCGCCACGGCTACCGCCTATGCAGAGCGCTCCTGCTTTGTTGATAAACCTACCGAACAATTGCACATCTGCTTAGGGTTTCCGGGCCTAGCCTGGCAACACGAGGACATCTACACCTTGAGCATGCTCAACAACATCTTGGGAGCAGGCATGTCTTCGCGCCTTTTTCAGCTCGTTAGGGAAGAGATGGGGCTAGCCTACAATATTTATTCCTACAGTGCTTCTTTTGTAGAGAATGGATATTACGGCATCTATGCCGGACTCTCGCCGCGCAATGCGGGACAACTCGTTACGGCAATTGGCGGTGAGCTTAAGGCCATGAAAAATGGCCTTGTCAGTGCCGCCGAGCTAGCGCGAGCGCGTGAACAGGTTAAAGGCGCCATAGTCATGGGGCTAGAGAGCACGGCAAATCGCATGAGTCGTATGGGGCGCGGGCTCCTCTTGGTAGGGGAGGTTACCCCGACTTTAGAAATCGTCAACAAGATTGAGGCCGTTACTCCCGATGACATACAAAGATTGGCAGAGCGTTTACTCAACATGGGTAGCAGTACTATCTGTGCCTTAGGACCAACCAAGGATCTACCTGATCTCAGTGCCACACTTCACGCTGCCTTCTAAGCACAGTCATCTCATCATAGACATAGATGAGGTGAAGGAAGTGAAGTTCAGTGAGCTAGCCGGAAAAGAGATCATCAACACCTTTGATGGCTCCAGACTAGGGCTCCTAGGAGACAGCGACCTAGTTATCAATGGGCGCACGGGTAAAATATTGTCTCTAGTGGTCTGCAAGCGTGGTCTTTTCGGCCTCGCTAGAGGGCAGAATGAGAGCATTCTCTCGTGGACAGCAGTCAAGAAAATAGGCCAAGACATGATTATTATTGACATGGGCAAACGAAGTCTCTGAGCTACTTGCAGAGACTCTTTTTTTTCACCCCTACAGCCCGCAGCACATATAGTGATGTTGAAGTAGCTGTAGAGGAGGATGAATGTGGCTACCACTCTAGCCGGTCTCTGCATTGCCCTGGTAGGCGGTGATTTGCGAGTCGAGCATTGCCTCCAAGGTCTCATCTCCCAAGGGGCCAGGTTGTATGGAGTAGGTCTCGAGAAGCTACCGCCCACCCTAGACATGGTGCATTGTAGCCTAGAGCGGGCGGTGCACGAGTGCCACGCCCTAGTGCTGCCCATGCAAGGCTGTGATGAAGACGGCTCTGTGAAAAGCAGTTTCTGTAATGAGCCCCTGTCGCTAGTCGGTGAGTATCAGGCACGAGGTCTCTTGGTCTTAACGGGGGTAGCCGGGCCTACATTGCGTTTACTGGCTGCTGATTACGGCTGGAACTTAGTCGAAATTGGTGAAGACGATGAACTAGCCTACCTCAATGCGGTTCCGACAGCTGAAGGAGCTGTGCGCCTAGCGCAAGAGTTAGCGCAGAAGACGATTCATCATAGCAAGGCGCTAGTCATAGGCTTTGGGAGGTGTGGGACGATTCTAGCACACCTTTTGCGCAACATGGGCGCCGAGACTTATGTCTATGCAAGACAAAACGGCGATTTGGCACGAGCTATTGCGCTTGGGTTCATAAAGGTTTCTCAAGTGGAACTGGTTGAGACGTTCTCGCGCATGGACCTAGTTTTTAACACGGTACCTGCCGTCATAGTGGGTCGCGAGCTGCTCTTGGTCTCACAGCCCAAAGTGATCGTCATCGATATTGCCTCTAGGCCCGGGGGGGTTGACTACAGCGTGGCTAAGGAGCTAAAGCGTGTCGCGGTGCTAGCCCCAGGACTACCCGGTAAATGTGTGCCGGAGACCGCAGGGCGAATTCTCGGCGCCGTGCTGCCTCGACTCATAGTGGAAAACATGGCGAAGGAGAGGTAAAATGATAGCTAAGCGTATTGGTTTCGCTTTGACGGCGTCCTACTGTACCTTTTCGGCTGTACTGCCTGAAATACGGGAGCTCACCGCCCGTGGCGCCCAAGTAATCCCCATTATGAGCGAAAATGCAGCCACCATCGACACTAAGTTTGGTCAAGCTGCCATGTGGAAGGAGAAAATACTAGAAGTCTCTCGGGCGCATGCTATAATCGAAACTATTGTGCAAGCAGAACCTATCGGCCCAGGTAAACTGCTAGATCTTTTAGTGGTTGCCCCTTGCACCGGCAACTCGCTTGGTAAAATAGCTAATGCCATCACCGATAGTGTAGTGACGATGGCCGTTAAGGCGCACTTACGCAATATGAGGCCCGTGCTAATCGCGGTATCAACCAATGATGGCTTAGGCCTCAATGCCGTCAATATAGGTAGACTCCTAAATAGCAAAAACGTGTTTTTCGTGCCGTTCTCACAGGATAACCCCGAGTTCAAACAGAATTCCCTAGTAGCGCATATGAACCTCATACCAGATGCGGTAGAACATGCTTTGCGTGGTCTGCAGCTCTCCCCGGTGCTCCGCGGCACATAGTTTACTCGCTTCGGCCATGAAGATTGGAGGTCATTATGGGCATTATAGTACAGAAGTTTGGCGGTACCTCAGTTGCCACAGCAGAGTTGCGGCAGAAAGTTATCCAGAAGGTCGTAGAGGGCAGGGCCCTCTACGACGTCGTCGTGGTGGTATCGGCCATGGGTCGCAAGGGGGACCCCTATGCGACAGACACTCTTATCGGCCTGCTGCAGCAAGCAGGTGTCCCCGATAAGCACGATTTAGACATCATGATGGCTTGTGGTGAACTGATGTCGGCCGCTCTAGTGGCGACTAGCTTGCGACAGGCCAGAATAAAGGCTGTAGCTTTGGCCGGCTGGCAGGCCGGCATTGTTACTGATGCGACCTTTGGCGACGCACGCATTATTACGGTCAAAGCTGACTACTTGAGAAGTCTCATTGCCCAGGGTATAGTGCCAGTTGTGGCAGGCTTTCAGGGCGCTAGTGACAATGGTGATATCACGACGCTCGGCAGGGGTGGTAGTGATACTTCTGCCGCGGCCATAGGCGTGGCCTTAGGCGCGAGTGCCATTGAGATTTACACAGATGTCGACGGCATAATGACGGCCGACCCACGTGTGGTGCGTGACGCGCGCGTCATCAACACCCTAGACTACTCTGAGGTCTTTAACATGGCCTCGCAAGGTTCTAAGGTCATTCATCCGCGAGCCGTAGAACTGGCCATGCAGCGCAACATACCCCTCATCATTAAGAGCACGCTGAGTGAGGCGGCGGGTACGGTCATTGCTAACAACGTTCTCTTTGAAAGAAAGATTGGCAGAGCGGTAACTGCAGTCGCGCATTTGCCCGGGGTATCACAGGTGACTATCACGACTCCGAGCGATGATAGTACCTTGGAATATGAGATCTTTCGACGTTTAGCTCTAGCGGTGGTCAGTGTGGACTTAATAAACGTGAGCCCCGCGGAAAAGAAATTCATCGTGCAGTCCGAGGCCGTGGAGAAGGTGCAAGACGCCTTGCGCGATCTACCTGTGGTAGTTAACCATAGAGCGGGTTGCGCTAAGGTGAGCGTCATCGGTACAGGTATGCGCGGCATACCTGGGGTCATGGCCAAGGTGGTAGCCGCCATGCGCGAAGCTGCGGTGCGCATTTTGCAAACGAGCGACTCCTACTTGACTATCTCCGTTCTTATCGACGAGAAGGACATGGAAAGAGCTGTGCAGGCTTTGCATCACCAATTTGAACTTAACATCGAGTAGAGTAGGGGGGGGTAAAGTCATGAATTTTGGTCGACTGATGACCGCGATGATTACGCCTTTTGGTGAGGATGGCCAAATTAGTGCCGAGGCCGTTGGGGTGGTCGTAGAACATCTGGTGCAGACTAAGACGGACACTATTGTCGTGTCTGGCACGACAGGGGAATCGCCCACACTTAGTCAGGATGAAAAGACTTTTCTCTTACAGACCGTAAAGAAGATGGCTCGCGGCCGCGTAAAGGTACTTATGGGCACGGGCACCAATGACACCAAGGAGACTATCGCCAATTCGCGCCGGGCCATGCAGCATGGGGCTGATGGCATCATGCTCGTGACTCCCTACTACAACAAGCCACCTCAAGACAGTCTCTACCAACACTTTCTCGCAGTGGCGAAAAGCGTAGATGTACCGGTGCTCCTCTACAATGTGCCGGGGCGCACCGGTTGCAATATGCTGCCGGCCACGGTGGCGAAGTTATCGCAGGTAGAGGCCTTCATTGGTGTGAAAGAAGCTAGTGGCAGCTTAGACCAAGTCAGCGAGATCGCCCGCTCGGTGCGAGAGGGTTTTCTTATTTATTCGGGTGACGACTCTCTCACTTTACCCATGCTCTCTGTCGGAGCGGTAGGGGTGGTAAGCGTGTCCTCCCATATTGTGGGCAGCGAGATGAAGGACATGATAGAGGCCTTTTTCGCTGGTAGAGTTGATGCTGCCTGCAAAACGCATCTCCATCTCTTGCCCTTGTTCAAGGCACTCTTTACTACGACTAGCCCCATTCCCCTAAAGTGGGCCCTAAACCGCCTCTGTTATCCGGCGGGTGAGGTTCGGCCGCCCCTCTACGATATGTCGGTAGCGGACAAGGCTTTAGTGGAAGAGTCCTTACGATTAGTTGGTAAACTTTAGCATGGTATTTTCTCCGCTCGAATAGCCACACTATCAATGAGTCGACGTGGGGTGCCTGTCGACTAAGAAAAGAACGGAGAAAGAGCTGTGCGTCAAGAACAAGAAGAAGTAAAACCCGCTGTTCCACCTCCCTCTACATCCCTACAAGAGTTTGGTCAACTGCGTCTACCATCAACCGAGAGTAGTCTTCACGTCATGACCATTGTGGGACAGATAGAGGGGCATATGATTCTGCCACCTCAGAACAAGACGACGAAGTACGAGCATATCATTCCACAACTAGTGGCCATCGAGCAAAACCCAAAAATCTTGGGGCTCCTGGTCATTCTTAATACCGTGGGGGGAGATGTCGAAGCCGGCCTGGCCATAGCAGAAATGCTGGCCACCATGTCTAAGCCAACAGTGTCTCTAGTCTTAGGGGGTGGGCATTCCATCGGCGTGCCCATTGCCGTGGCGGCAGGACATTCATTCATCGCTGAAACGGCGACCATGACCATTCACCCCATTCGTTTGACTGGGATGGTCATCGGAGTACCACAGACATTTGAGTACTTAGAGAAAATGCAAGAGAGAGTAGTACGCTTTGTGGTGAATAATAGCGGCATCAGCACTGAGAGATTTCGTGAACTGATGTTTAGGACGGGGGAGTTAGCCAGAGATATTGGTACGGTGATTGTAGGAAAAGAAGCCGTACAAGAAGGGCTCATTGATGATGTGGGTGGCCTGGCACAGGCCCTTAGCAAGCTGCGCCAGATGTGTCATATAGGTGCAGAATGATCTACTCCATAGTTCCACCAGAAGTAATTTTTGCCGAGAACATAGCGCTTAAGTATCCTGAAGAAGTTGTTTACTTGGGCAAGAGAGTCTTGGTACAGCCGATGGATGATAGGACCTGCCAAATTATACAGTTACTCAGTAGTAGTCCTAGCGATTTTTTGTTACCGGCCTTTTCGCCCGGCAACATCATTACCCTCCACACGTAGTAGTAGTAGTAGTAGTAGTAGTAATATGGAATAGGGCTGCCCTATGGAATTGGGTAGTCCCTTTTCTTTGCCGCAGCGAAGGGCCCCTCGTTGTGGTATAATCCCGACTTTGACAGCAAACCCTTATGAAAAGGACCGCAAACCCTTGTGTACGCAGGCGGATGCGGTCTTTTTGTTTTAACCTAAATGTGTAGGGTAACGGCTCATTTTTTGACCGCAGCTAAAATAT